>Ga0068859_100000014_pt1 | contig 280955 bp, 219 predicted proteins | sample KBSSwiS22_FD_66585 | JGI IMG/M metagenome (GOLD analysis project Ga0068859, IMG submission 66585) | Switchgrass rhizosphere microbial communities from Kellogg Biological Station, Michigan, USA - KBS Switchgrass S2-2 | ecosystem: Host-associated > Plants > Roots > Rhizosphere > Soil ...
GCGGGAGTGGGAGCAGCTGATCCTCCGGACCGGCCAGGACCCGCGGTCCCTGTCCGAGGACGGCCACTGTTCCCACCGGCGGCCCTGTCGTCTGGACCGCGGGCGGCCAGGACCACATCTGTTTCGGTCCCTGACCGCCCGGCGTTGCTCCGGCCCGTTCGTGCGCCGGCAGACCCGACGCCCGGGCGCACACCCCGGGTCCGACTCTGGGAGAACAGACAGCCGTGACACCTCCGAGCTCGGCTTCCACGCCGGCCCGCACCGTCCCCGGCGCCGCGGACATCCCGGTCGTCATCCTCTGTGGCGGGATGGGTACCCGTCTGCGGGAGGCCAGCGAGAAGCTGCCGAAGCCACTGGTCGACATCGGTGGCAAGCCGATCCTCTGGCACATCATGAAGACCTACGAGCACTACGGCTTCCGGCGCTTCATCCTGTGCCTGGGCTACAAGAGCGACGCCATCAAGAACTACTTCCTCAACTACCGGGAGCAGGTGGCGGACTTCACGCTCCGGCTCACGGACGACCACACCCCCACGTTCCACAACGCCGCCGGCGACGAGGACTGGGAGGTCACGTTCGCGGAGACCGGCCTGCTGAACGGCACCGGCGCCCGGCTGCGCCGGGTCCGCGAGTACCTGGACACCCCCCGCTTCCTGCTCACCTATGGTGACGGTGTCGGCTCTATCGACGTGGCGGCGCTGTACGAGGCGCACGAGCGCGGCGGCCGCCTCGGCACGGTGACGGGCGTGCGGCCCTCCAGCCGGTACGGCGAGCTGGAGACCGAGGGCGACGGCGTCACCCTGTTCGCCGAGAAGCCCCCGCAGACGGCCTGGGTCAGCGGCGGATACTTCGTCTTCGAGCGCGAGTTCGTCGAGAAGTACGTGGACGACGAGCCGTCGCTCATGCTGGAGCGTCACCCGTTGCAGCAGCTCGCCCGCGACCGGCAGCTCACCCTGCACCAGCACGACGGGTTCTGGATGGGCATGGACACCTTCCGGGACTGGACCGAGCTCAACCAGCTCTGGGACGCGGGCAACGCCCCGTGGCGTGTCTGGGCCGACTGAGCACACAGGCCACGGTGAATACTTCGGAAGTCCACGACGACGCCGCCGCGCTCGGCGAGCGGCTACACGGTCTCGTCACTACGCTCTCGGCCGCGCCGGTGCGCAGCATCACCGGCGACGGGGTGCGGGCGACTCTCGAGATCGTCCACAAGGCCCTTGCCGAGAGTTGGCCAGGGCCTGGCATCCCCTTCGAGATCCACGAGGTGCCGTCGGGCACACCCGTGCTCGACTGGACGGTGCCGAAGGAGTGGAACGTCCGGGCCGCCTATCTGGTCGGCCCGGACGGGTCCCGGGTGGTCGACGTCGCCGACCACCCGCTGCACCTGCTGGGCTACAGCGTCCCGACGCGTGCCCGGCTCAGCCTCGACGAGCTGCGCCCGCACCTGTTCTCGATGCCGGACCGGCCGGGCTGGATCCCCTACCGGACCTCGTACTGGAACGAGAACTGGGGCTTCTGTCTCACCGACGACGCGCTGCGGGCACTACCCGACGGTGAGTACGAGGTGGTCATCGACACCACGCTCACCGACGGATCTCTCACGTACGCCGAGATCGTCCTGCCGGCCACCGAACCCGCCGCGGCCGACGGCGAGCCGGAAGAGTTCCTCATCACGACCCACACCTGCCACCCGGCGACCGCGAACGACAACGGCTCCGGCATGGCGGTGCTCACCGAGCTCGCCCGCCACCTGGCCGCGCTGCCAAGCCGCCGGTACACGTATCGGCTGCTGTTCATCCCCGGGACGATCGGCTCGATCACCTGGCTCGAGGGCAACCGGGATGTCGTCGGCCGGATCCGGCACGGGCTCGTGCTGACCGGCCTAGGTGACCGCTCGGACCCCACCTACAAACGCAGCCGTCGCGGCGACGCCACCGTCGACCGGGCGGCCGCCGTCGCACTCGCCGAAACCGGGCAGCCGCACCGGCTGGTCGACTTCTCCCCTTACGGCTACGACGAGCGGCAGTTCTGCTCCCCCGGCTTCGACCTGCCGGTGGGCCGGTTCGGCCGCGGCCAGCACGGCGAGTACCCCGAATACCACACCTCCGCGGACAACCCCGACTTCGTGACGCGCGAGAACCTCGCCGGCTCCTTCGGCGTGCTCGTCAGGATGATCGAGATCTGCGAGCGGAACGAGGTCTGGCGCAACACCAGCCCGCACGGGGAGCCACAGCTCGGCCGGCGCGGACTGTACCGGGCGATCGGCGCGACGATGAACCGCCAGGCGGTCGAGATGGGCCTGCTCTGGGTCCTCAACCTCGCCGACGGGACGAACGACCTGCTCGACATCGCGAGCCGGGCGGGGATCGAGTTCGACTCGGTCACGGCGGCGGTCGACGCCCTCGCCGGCGTCGACCTGCTGGTTCGTGCGGACGCCGCGCCGGGGCCGCGGGCGACGCCGCCGCCGGCGGACGTCAGGTGAGCGGCCCGGACGGCCTCGAGGGGGCCGGCTCGGTCTGGACGGTGGTGCTGGCCGGGGGCGGCGGTACCCGGTTCGGCGGCCCGAAGCAGTTCTTCGACCTCGGCGGGCGCCCGCTGCTCGAGCACCCGCTGCTGGCCGCCGGCCCCGTGAGCGACGGCCTCGTCCTGGTGCTCCCGTCCGCGCTGCTGGACCGCTGGCAGCCGGGCCCCGAGGTGGCGGCGCTCAACGTACTGGTGACCACCGGCGGTGCCGCCCGGGCCGACTCGGTCCGGGCGGGACTCGCGGCGGTGCCCGACACCGCCGGGGTCATCGTCATTACCGACGCCGCCCATCCACTCGCCACCACCGACCTGTACCGCCGAGTCGTCGACGCGGTCCGCGATGGCGCGGACGCAGCCGTCCCGGGCCTGCCGCTGACCGAGGTCGTCAAGGAGGTCGCCCCGGGGGACGCCGGGCGCGGCCCGGCCGCCGGCCACCAGCCGGCGCTGGTCGCCGGCCGTTCGCTGGATCGCGAGACCCACCGCCTGGTGCAGACCCCGCACGCGTTTCGCGCGGACCTGTTGCGGATGGCGCACCGCGACGCGGCCAGGTCACCGGCGGCCGGGAGCGGGCTGCTGGCCGTCGAGGACTCGGCGATGGTCGCCGCTTTCGGTGCGTCCGTCGTCGTGGTCCCGGGCGAACCGATGAACATTCATGTGACCACGCCGGACGAGCTGACCATGGCCCGGCGACTGCTCGCGACCGGGCCCGACCCGGCTGACAGGGATATCTGGAAGGGGCCTGCGGGCGCGCGCGGCTCCGCCGTCACCGCACGACCGCTGGCCTGACACCAAGGGGGAAGTTCGATGAGCACGGTAATGGTCGAGTCCACGTTGACCGACGACGAGCGGCGTGCCCGCCTCTACGCGGGGGACCTGTTCGTCTACGGGCCGAAGCCCGCGACGCTCGCCTTCACCGAGTTCACCAGGGAGCTGGTACGCGACGCCTTCGGCGACCTCGACCCCGAGCTGGCGCAGTACCACATGCCGGTCGAGGACTACGCCGCGCTGCTCGCCGAGCTCAAGCCGCGGTTCATCCACCACCCGCGGTGCAAGGAACTGATCCCCGAGGTGCTCGCCGAGCATGGCGCCGACCCGGCGAAGACCTATTTCGACGTCCCCCGGCTGCGCACGTCGACCAGCGACGACTACCTCACGTCGGGCATCGCCTATGCGTTCCACCCGCACCGTGACACCTGGTACTCGGCGCCTTTCTGCCAACTGAACTGGTGGTTCCCGGTGTTCGACATCGTCCCGGAGAACGGCCTGGCATTCCACCCGAAGTACTTTGGCAAGCCCGTGGCCAACAGTTCTTCTACGTACAACTACTACGAATGGAACGCGACGAACCGGGCGTCGGCCGCGATGCATGTCAAAAGCGACACCCGGGTGCAGCCGAAGCCGCAGGAGGAAGTCGAGCTCTTCCCACAGACGAGGGTGGTCGCGCCGTCGGGCGGCATGCTGATCTTCTCGGGCCAGCAGCTGCACTCCTCGGTGCCGAACACCTCCGGGCGCACCCGGTTCAGCATCGACTTCCGCACCGTCCACTACGACGACGTGGTGGGCCACATCGGCGCGCCGAACGCCGACTCGTCGTGCACCGGCACCACCATGCGCGATTACCTGCGGGGGACCGATCTCACCCGGCTGTCCGAAGAGCTGTGCCTCGAGTACGACGAGGTGCCGCCGAAGACGGACGCGATCCTTGTGTACGAGGGGACTGCGTGACATATGAGCGGACCACGATGACAGGCGGGCAGAGCCCGGTGGCTGTGACGCGGCTAGCCGGCCGGGTCGCCGTCGTCACGGGCGCGACCAGCGGCGTCGGCCGGGCGATCGCGCTGCGGCTGGCCGCGGCCGGCGCCGCGGTGACCGCGATCGGGCGCGACAAGACCCGCCTGGACGCTCTGCCCATCGCCGCCGCCGTCGCCTCGCCGGGTGGCCTCGCCGGTCAGCTGAATCCGACGCGGGTCGACCTGACCGACGACGAGGCCCGGCACGCACTGGTCGCGGGGTTGCTCGCCGGGCCACGGGTGGACATCCTGGTCCACAGCGCCGGCGGGTACAGCAGCGGTCCGCTGGCCTCGGCCCCGGTCGGCGAGCTCGACGCGCTGTACGAGGCAAACGTGCGAGGGCCTTACGCGCTCACCCAGGGACTGCTACCGGCGTTGCGCGCCGGCGGCGGCGACATCGTGGTCATCAACTCGTCCCAGGGTGTCCGTGCCAGCGAGAATGCCGCTCAGTTCGCGGCCACCCAGCACGCGATGCGGGCGATTACGGACAGTCTGCGCCAGGAGGTGAACGCGGACGGGATCCGGGTATGCAGTATCCATCTCGGCCGGACGGCCACTCCCAGGCAGGAAGCGATCTTCGCCAGGGAGGGCCGGCAGTACGCGCCGGAGCTCCTGATCCAGCCGCAGGACGTGGCGGACGTCGTGGTCGGGATGCTGTTCCTGCCGCGCGGCGCCGAGGTGACCGAGATCCACCTTCGGCCGGCGAAGAAGAGCTGCTAATGTCCCCGAAGTCGGACAACAGTAGAGTAACGTTGCCGACTTCGCCCACCGGCACGGCCAGCGTGCGGTCCATGCGCCAACCTTGGGCCGGCATGGGCATGCGTCCGGAAACCGAGGTGTGCGGTGATTCAGCGGTGGTCCAGCGAAGGGCCGCCGGCTGCGGCGGTGGAGGTCGACCGCATGGAGCGTCGGAACGTGAACGGTGAGGGAAAGTTGCTCATCGCGTTCCTTTGTGAGCAGTACCCCCCGATTGTCTGGGATGGCGCCGGGATCTACACTGCTGTACTAGCATCGGCACTCGCCTCCATAGGTCACGATGTCCACGTCATCTGCGCACAGGGGCACCGGGTCGTCGACGAAGTCGTGGACGGCGTCCACGTCCACCGACGCCCGCTCCTGCGGGTACCAGTCAGCCGCGCCCTTGGCAAGTACGCCCGGTTCCTGACCGGTCCGAACTACCCACGCGACTCGATCTCGCTGCGCCTGAGCCTGACCATCTCCTACGCGGCCTACCTGCGCCAGACCGGGCTGCACCCCGACGTGATCGAGACGCAGGACGGCGAGACGCGCGCCCTGATGCAGGTGGTCACCCGGTCCTGCCCGGTCGTCGTCCACATGCACGCGCCGACGATGTTGACGCTGCGCCTCGCGAGTCCCCAGCTGTCCGTCCGTGGGCGCCTCGCCGACCGGCTGGATCGCATCACCTCCGACCGCGCGACCGTGGTCACGTCACCCTCCCAGCTGCTGGTCGACACGGTGCGCCCGTACGGCTGGCTGCGTCGCCAGGACGTGACGATCGTGCCGAACCCCTTCGACGCCAGCCCATGGGCGGGCGTGCCCACGGTCGGCCGGACCGGACCGGTCGTTGCCACCGTCGGCCGGCTGGAGCCGAACAAGGGCGTCGACGTCCTGCTCGACGCGCTCGCCGTGCTCGCCGCCCGCGACATCGACGCGAAGCTGATCCTTGCCGGTAGCTCATCCGGGCACATCGACGGCGTGCCGACCGGGCGGTGGCTGGAACGGCGTGCGCACGAGCTGAACGTGCCCGTGGTGTTCACCGGCCACGTCGGGCAGCGCGAGCTGGCCGACGTCTACGGCCAGGCCCGGGTGGTGGCGGTACCGAGCCGCTTCGAGAGCTTCTCCATCGCGGCCGTCGAAGGCATGGCCGCCGGCCGCCCGGTGGTGACCACCAGCCGGACCGGGATCGCACCGTTCGTACGGGACTGGCAGGCCGGCGACGTCGTCACGCCGGAGGACCCCAAGGCACTCGCCGACGCACTCGCGCCCTACCTGACCGACCCGGCGCTCGCCGAGTCCGTCGGGGCGAACGGCCGCGCCGGCGCCGCCCGCCTCGACCCGCTGCAGATCGCCCGTGACCGGGAGAAGGTCTACCGAGAGGCCGTCGCCCGCTTCCAGCAGAACAAGCCCAGCGACGAGATGAAGCGTTAGGCGTCGTCGTTCACCACCTGACCGCGTCGGCCCGCCCAGCAGAAGCACTCGCTGGGCGGGCCGACGTGGTGAGGTGGTGGTCGGGAGTTTCGGGTGACTGGGGAAGTTCAGGCGGTTGAGAAGTTCAGGTGGGACAGCGCGCCGGCCTCGACGTAGAGCTCGAACTGGCCGTGCGTGGCTGCCAGCAGCGATTTCGGCAGCGAGGCCCCAGCGGCGCGCGGACCGCTGACCTGGCTGCTGTGAGCTGCGAGCGCGTACGCCTGACGTGAGCGGTAGCCCTGGGCCCCCACCAGCAGCGGCCGAACCTCGCGGATCCGGTCCATCGGGTCGCGCAGCAAGCGCCGGGCGGTATAGCCCTCGGTGCCATATCCGCGAGTCCATGGCCAGTGTGTCCACAGCCAGACGCCGTACTCGAGGACCTGGCCGTCAAAACCAGCACGCTTGACGGCCTCGATGGCGGCGGCGTTCGTCGCGTCGTGGTCAGGATGGCCTTCGCAGGACATCGGGATGAGCAGCTGCTCGGGCCCGAGCGTCTTGATCAGCTCCGCAAGCCGATCGGCCACTTCCTCGACGTGCTCACCGACCTTGGAGTCGGGCACATCGAGGAAGCGGAGGTCTGTCGGGCGCAGCCCGAGCCGGCTCCCGGCCCGGCGAGCCTCCTCCTTGCGCAGCGCGACGAGCTCGGCCGGCGGGAGGTACGCCGGCTCGGCCGCCGCACCGTCGGTGACGATGACCACGGTGACCTGGGTGCCGGCCTCCCGCTTACGCATGATCGAGACTCCGCAGCCGAGCGTCTCGTCGTCCGCGTGCGGCGCGACCACGAGGCACGAGGCCCGCGTCATCGCCCGGGTGATGTCCCGGCCGCGACGCATCCACGCCCGCCGGTAGGCGGAACGCGCCGGCAGCAGCGCCCCCTCGCGCAACGCGGCCGGCCGAACCGCCGCCCCGCCGCTGCGGACGGCCGCGGCCACGCGGCCCATCGCGCCGCCATCGACCGGTGCCGCGTTGGTAGGAGCAACGGGCGACTGGGTGGAACCGTCGGTGCCAGCAGCCGGGTCATCCCGACCAGGAACTCCTTCGGCCCCGAGGCTGCTCGCCCCGTCCATACCCCCACCTCCGACATATATGGATGTCGGCAGCGTACCGAACGGCCTTGTCAGCCCTACGGACCGGCCCAGCGAGGGCGACGGCATCTCAGCACTGGTGCCCAGGGGTTCGTCTGCCGGATCGACGCCGGGGTTCCCGCCAGATCGCGCGGCCGAGGTTCCCCGGATCGCGAAACGATCTAGCAGGGACCTCGGCAGGGCCGCCTAGGCGTGGGCGAGGAAGTTGAACCGCCTACCGGCCTCGAAGTTGTGTCGGAACGAGGAACGGGTGTACGGACCAGCGCCGGTCATGTCGTAGATACGCAGACCAAGGTCGCTGTCGAGGAGTTCGTACATCTGGTCGGGCGTCGTGCCGTACTCGCGGGCAGCCGAGCCGAACTCGAACACCACATGCGGCCGGGTCCGAGTTAGCAGCTTCAGGCCACCCTTGAGAACCGCGTACTCACCGCCCTCGACGTCGATCTTGAGGAGGGTGAGCTGGTAGTCGGCGGGCACGGTGTCGTCGAGGGTCTCGACGTCCACCTGGATGTGCTCGACGTCCACCGTCCCCTCCGGCAGCCGCTCCCGCAGCCCGCTGTACGCCGGGCGGTCACGCACCCACGCGAAGGAGCTGGTGCCCGCCTGGTCCGACAGCGCCGCGCGGTGCACGACGACGGACGGGAAGGCGACCCGCAGGCCCTCGTAGTAGTCCGGAATCGGCTCGTAGGCGATGTGCTGGCCGCGCGGCGCGTTGTGCACCATCACCCGCAGGACGTCACCACTGTGTGCACCCACGTCGATGCAGTTGGCGTCCACCGGCAGCACGAACGAGAGCAGGAGCGCAAGGTTCCTATCGTCGACCGCGTTGCGACGGGCAGTGGGAACGACGTTGCGACGCACCACCTTCAACGCCGGGCCGAGGCCCAGGTCGCCCGCTACCTTTCTGGCGTTGCCCAGGTATCGGTTGAGCTGATCCCCCATGGTTCCAGGCCCTCCAAGTCCGACCGATCCGAATCGGCAGCCCACGCCAGCACGGTCGCGGCGGTACCGATCTCGACTCGCCTGCCAACACAATGAAGATCAAAATCTTCATTGGTACGGCAGAGGTCGATCAGGTGGCACTTACAGGGCAGTAGATTACCGTTACGGAACTGATGCCAACACCGCGGGTCATGCGCGACATCGCGGATGGTTGCGACAACGCTACGCGGCGTTCATCCGACCGGCTCCGACAGTGGCCACCCGCCTCGGCAGAACGCGGGCGCGCACCGCATCCCCCGAGGGGACCATCCCGGCAGGGCTCGGTCAGCCCGCGCCGAAAAGCTGCTGGTAGCGCTTCGACGACTTCGGGTTCAGCACCGGGTTGAGCAAGGACGAACGGACGTTGTCTTCCTCGGAGTTGTTGTAGTAGACCTCGTAGGCCAGCACGTCGGCGTTGGCCTTGAAGATCGCGTACATCCGCTCGATGAAGAACGGGTTGTCCCCCGCGCCCCCGTCACCGCTGACCACGCCCCACTCGGGCACGGAGAACTTCTTGCCGTGCTCGCGCGCCTTGCTGACCACCGTGCACAGCCCGGACGCGGCGAAACAGGCGTCGTGCCACAGCTTCTCGGTCGACTTCGGCGGGGCCATGTCGTAGTAGTCGATCCCGATGATGTCGACGTAGTCGTCGCCCGGGTAGGCGTCCCACACGTCGTCGCCGTTCGGCATCTCGTCCCGGCCCATGGTCATCGTCCAGTCGATCTTGACATCGGGCGCGGTGGAGCGAATCGCGTCCACGGCCCGCCGGAAGCACGTCTTCCACACCTCGGTGTCGCGCGGGTACCACGGGAACCAGTCGCCGTTGAACTCCCAGCCGAGCCGCACGATGGCATTTCCGCGGTCGTACTTCTGCAGGTTCTCGCCGAACTGCGCCCAGTCGTCGTCGTAGGCGCCGGCGGCGCACTCGTCTTCGTTCCCGAGCGCTCCCGCGTCCTCGCCCTCGTCCTCGCCGCCCGTCGGCCACAGTGGCACCGCGACCGAGATCTGCCCCGGCCACTGGTCCGGGGTGTAGGCGTCCAGCGGCCATTCCGGCGACTCGACGGTCTCCCAGCTGTGGCGCGCCACGAACATCATCGCGAGGCCCACGTCCCGGCCGGTGAACTGCTTCCACTGCTCGATGTCCGCCGGGTAGTTCGCGTTCGCGCCGGAGACCCAACGCACTCCGGTTCCGGAGATCGACGGGCTCGCCGCGTCCGGCTTCTTGTCCGCCGACTTGCCCGAACAGGCGGCGAGTCCCGCCACGCCGAGCAGCACCGCCACCAGCGCCGCCCCCGCCCTGGCCGTACACCGGGGTACCCGCGGCCGCCCGGTGACCCGGGTGACCCGGGTGTGCTCCCGCCCGGCTGGCGCGACCATCGCCGACGGCTCTCCAACTGCCCGGACATTGCCGTGGCGCACGCCCACGCGATACCCCTTCACGACGGCGAAGCCGCTCGGTGCCACTCCCATGGACGCCGCGGCTCTCAGGCCGGTGAGTCGAGCGTCCCCGGAACGCCACCCACCAGCAACCATTACCCTACGTAAGATTCGCTTACCTACTAGCCACCCCGGCACCCGGACGTGACGACGGCGACCCATCACAGAGTTGCAGCCAGCCGCGTCCGTTGTGCGCCCCGCCCCCCATCGCCCCCACCGCAAAGGTCAGGGCGAAGAAGGCATAGAGTGAGCTGCTTGACGGCTCCGGTGGGGACGTGCGGCGTCTGACTAGGCAACGACGCGAGCACCCATTTCGAGCCTTGCAGCATGAGAAGCACCGTATGAGCAGAACCGCCGCCTGGTGGCCCCGGCTCCCGGTCGCCGCGCTGGCGGCCGGCACTATACAGGCCGCGCGACGGCAGCTAGCGATGGAGTGGTAGTGGCAGACCACGCAGGGTCGACGGGAGACCGCCGGACATGGTGACGACGCTGACCACTCGCATCCCGCGGACATGGGTCATCCCGACGCCGGATGCCGACGCCCGCAACGCCGAGGCCGACCGGGCGACGCTACGCCTGCTGACCATCCTGCTCTTCTGCGTGATCTTCCTGCAGCGGCTGGTGATCCCCATGGGGGGCACCGGCGTCTCGGTGACGCTGCCGATCATCGTTTTCGGCGCGGCCCTGCTCCTGTCCCGTGGTGACCTGCGCACCCATCTGGTACGCACCCGCGCTTACCTGATCGCGATGGCGCTCTGTACCTTCGTCTCCTTCTTCGCCTTCACCCGCGGCGAGTCTGCCGCCTCGCTCAACTCGCTGCTGCTGCTGGTCGCCATCTACGCGCCGTTCTGCCTTGGCCTGTCCCGCGCCCACAGCGAGGTGATGCTGCCACGGCTGCTCGACCGCTTCGTCACCATGGCCCTCGTGCTCGCGGGCCTGGCCTTGTTCCAGTTCGCGATCCAGCTGCTCGGCCTCCACTACCACGACTACGTCAAGGACGTCATCCCGTCGAATTTCCTGGCCCACAACTTCAACACGTCCTACCCGGTGCAGTACGGCTCCACGCTCTACAAGTCGAATGCGTTCATCGGCCTCGAGCCGTCGTACACCTCGCAGTTCCTGGCCATGGGACTGATCGTCTCGGTGCTGCGCCGCACCAGCTGGTGGCGGATCGTGCTGTTCCTCCTGGCCATCCTGTCGACGGTGTCCGGCACCGGCGTCCTCCTGGTCGGCGCGGCCAGCGTGCTCCTAGCCGTCCACAAAGGTGTGCGGTTCACCGTCAGCGCGCTGGCCATCGTCGCCGCCCTCGTCGCAGCGCTGTCCTTCACCCCGGCAGGCAAGATCTTCGCTTCCCGGGCGACGGAGACATCGTCCAGCCAGTCCAGCGGCAGCCTGCGCTTCGTCACGCCCTACCAGCGGATGTACGACAACCTTTCCTCCAGCCCGATGCACGCGACGTTCGGCAACGGACCGGGCTGGTCGGACCGCGACTCGGACACGTTCTTCGCCAGGACCGAGCTCCCGCTGAACTACGCCCTGCTACCCAAGCTCTTCCTCGAGTACGGCTTCTTCGCGGGACTCGCCTTCCTAGTCTTCCTGGCCACCGCGTTCGTCCGCGGCTCCCCATCCTTCGTGCTCTCGGGCACCATGCTGTTCTTCTACATCGTGCTGTCGAGCAGCCTCCTCAACCCGGTCATCGGCTACCTGGTCCTGCTCCTGCTGTCCTGGTTCTGTGAAGACCTCCACCCGCTGGTAGCCCGAAAGCCCGCCTACCGAGCCGTCCAGCTACCAGCCCAACGCAGCTTCGCCGGGCTGTGACATTGGTCCGCTCCGTCCGGGCGCGGCGCTCCGGCCCCTTCCCTTGCTTCGCTTCGGGAAGGGACCTCCGCGCCGCGTCCTCCTCCGCGGACGTGCCCTCCGGCGACCTCCGCTGCGGCACCCCTACTTCGCTCCGCTCGTAGGGATGCCTCCGCGGAGGCACGCCTCCGGGCCAGCTCAGTTACGGAACGCTTCGACGTCCCTAATTCAGGGCCGGCTCTGATCCCGGGGGGCAGGACCCTTGAGGGAGTTCCGCCTCGCTTCGCCCGTGGGGATCTTCCGGGTCTAGCACGGCTGCGGAACGCTTGAACGTCACGAGCGGGCTAGGGCCGCCTCATCGAAGGATCGCCCAATCAGACCACCGGTCGCACCTGTCGTTTGCCAGGCTCCTCGCAACGTTCAAGCACAACGCAACCGCGCTGGCCCGCAGGCGCGCCTCCGCGGAGGCCCGGCCACGAGCGAAGCGGCCCCCGCGACGATGGCTCCACCCCGCTCGCAACACTCAAGCACAACGCAACCGCGCTGGCCCGCAGGCGCGCCTCCGCGGAGGCCCGGCCACGAGCGAAGCGGCCCCCGCGACGATGGCTCCACCCCGCTCGCAACACTCAAGCGCCACGCAAGCGAGCTGGCCCGGAGGCGCACCTCCGCGGAGGCCCGGCCCACGAGCGAAGCGACGTGGGTTGGGCCGCAGCGGAGGTCGCCGCAGGGCACCGTCCGCTCCGGAGGACGCGGCGCGGAGGTCCCTTGCGAGCGAAGCGAGCAAGGGGCCGGAGCGCCGCGCCCGCACGGAGCGGACCAATGTCACAGCATTCTGCCCCGACCATCGAGAATGCCTCGATCACCGAAAAACCACCAACCGCACGAGGCCCGGCCCGGGTGTCCGGACCGGGCCTCGTGCGGAGACCGAAGCGGGTTAATACTTGTTGCCGCCCGGGCGGGCGTAGCGGTCGGTGGCTTCGGGGTCGCCGCCGTCGAGGTCGCGGTCCATGCCGCCGACCATGGGGCGGGCGCCGCCGCGGGTCTCGGACGCTATCGTCGAGGGCCGAAAGCCGCCCCGGTCGGCGTGGATGACGCCGACGATCCGCTCTGCCAGCGCCGGCCAGTCTCGCGGCACGGACGCGAGCTCGTCGGAGCGGGTGACCGGTGAGGTGATGACGACGACGGCGTCGGCCTGCAAAGCGGAGGCCGCGGTCATCGGCAGGTCTGTCAGCGGCGGGGTCAGGAGCAGCACCAGGTCGACGACCGGGGCGCGGTCCGCGAGGATCGGCGCGAGCCCACCCGGCCGGGATGCCCGCGACGGGGAGACCCGGTTGTAGAGGACGTTGCCCCGGCCGGTGCCGGAGGAGCGCGCGAGGCAGGTCGGCTCGTGGGCCCAGCGGGGAAGCTCACCGGAGGTCGCCCGGGGCAACCGCTCCAGCACTGCCCGGACGTCGGAGCTGGGCGAGGCGTCGAGGACGAGCACGACGCCCTGGTCGTCGGACCAGCTCGCCGACACGCCGGCGACCGTCTCCGAGGTCAGGTCTCCGGACGCCGCCGGGGTGAGAGCGACGACCTTGACGGTCGGGGAGAGCACGGCGGCCATCGCCGAGACGATCGTGTCGATGCTAGGCGCGTCGCCGCCGGTGCCGCCGACGATCAGCGGGGCGCCGATGGCGTCGGCTGCGGCGCGGCCGTCGAGCACGGTCGGCCGGCGCAGGTAGCGGATCCAGATGATGGCGACGGCGAGGAACAGTCCGATCAGGCCGGCGATCAGCACGCTGGTGAACGGCTTGGGAGCGATCCGGCCGACCTCGTTCGGGTCCTCGGTGAAGCCGGCGGTGGCGCCAGAGATGGCCTGCGCCACCGTCGCGTCACTGATCCTCTTGTCGAGCTCCTGGATGGCGGTCCGCAGCGTGTTGGCGTCAGCGTCGGTGATCGTCCGGGAGGTTACCTGCGCGGCGAACTCTGCACGCTTCGCCTTGAGCGCGGCGATGGTCTTCTCGTCGCCGCCGCTGTACGTCGTCAGCAGGGTCTTGTAGACGTCCCTGGTGGTGCTGACGAGTTCGGTCGCCTTCTTCTGGGTGTCCGCCAGGCCCGTGATCGTGAAGTAGTAGGCGGAGTCCGCCGGGACCGAGGTGACGTGCCCGGCGACGTAGCGCTCGTCCTGCCCCAGCTTCGCCGCGACCTGGTTGAGGGCCTGCGTCGAGGTGGCCAGCTCGGCCTGCGTCTGCACGACCCGGGCGAGGTCGGCATCGCTTCCGCTGGTCGTGCCAGTGGGGAGGAAGACACGTGCGGTCGCCTTGTAGGTCGGCGTGGTCGCCATACTGATCGCGAGGCCAACCGCACCCGCAACGACCACACCGATCACGATGTGAAACCAGCGGCGCCCTAGGACCCGCAACAACGACAACGCCGGCGCGTTCCCGCCGTCGCCCGTCTGAGAACCAGCTGAGCTCACCGCTCCGCCTCACTTCCACTTGACGCGGTGGAGTTCCGCGATCCCGAGAGCGCCACCGGGCGGGCCCGCTTTGGCGCGCTCCGGCGTCTCACGACGGTAGGTACCTGAAACCGTCAGGGACCTTCACGACACCAACACCTCACGACGGCAGTTCACTCGACCTTGAAGCCTGGAATGTGAGCATAGCCCAGCGGGTCGAGGCGCAAATCGCCAGGGCGGCAACGCCCTGCCAATCCAGGGCGCGCCCGAGGGACCGCGCCCTACTTCATCGTGGCGTGCATCCACTCCTGGACCGACCGCGCCTCAGCCTCCCAGTCAGTACCCGGAGCGAGGTAGCCCGCCTCCATGTGGGTGGCGAGGTCCGGGTCTGGGGCGACCAGGACGCGGCGGCTGCGCTCGGGGCGTACCAGCGCCACCGCGTTGAGCGTGCTGCGCACCCCGGTGAGCGCTACCCGGCGGGCGAACCGCTTCGCGGCTGGGTGCTCGTCGGGCCGGTCGAGCGGCTCGCCACCCAGCTCCGAGAGATCGAACGGCCGGTAGCCCTGGTAAGCAAGGCAGGTGGCGTGGTCGAAGGCACCGCCGACGAAGGGGGCCGACCGCAGCAGCCGCTCGTCCGCCAGGAGGGTGTGCACCCAGGCGCCGAAGGTGCTCGTGGTGCTGACCGCCCGGTACCAGCGCGCCCGGCCGATCGGGACCGCCTCGTCGTCGTCCTCCGCCCTGGAGTGCGTCGAGATCGTCGGTCGGCGTCGGGACGCGTCCGGAGCGAACCGCAGCTGGCTGTAGGTGGTGAAGTAGTCGGCCTCGGGAAGCTTGCCCGCGGCGGCCACGACGGACGTCAGGGCGTCGGCCGCGTACAGATAATCGTCCTCGGCGAACCAGACGAGATCGTCCGTGTCCCAGCCGCGCAGCCGGGGAAGACGCAGCACCAGCCGGTACGAGGAGCGGTTGCTGCCGCATCTGATCGGCAGCACCTCACCCGCCCCCGACATCATCGCCAACCGCTCCGGCGGGATCGGCCCGTCGTTCGCGAACACCACCTGGGTTGGAATATCGACGTTCTCCACCGCACGCAACAACGAGGCCAACGCGAGCGTCTTGTTGTAAAAACTCGGCCGGTTCTTCGAGTTCTCCGAACCGACCGATCGGCAGACGACATACAGCCGCATGTGACTCACTCCACGCTCAGGTGCTTCGATGCCGGCGCGCCGCGTTCGGGACCGAGCCGCTCGTCTCGATCCCGCCCACCGCGCCGGTCCCGCCGGTCGCCGTGCTCCAGCTGGTCGCCCATCTGGCCCGGCTGGCTCCCCCCGAAGCCGTGCTGCTTCGCCCCCTGCTGGCCGTTCGCGGCCTGCTTCTCGTTCCACTCCTGCTCGGACTGCCTGGCAGCCCGGCCCAGCAGCCGGTACCAGGCCGGCACCATGACCCAGTTGGCCACGATGAAGCCGATCACAGCGCCCGTGCCGCCGCCGAGGACCGCGCCGATGACCGGGTAGAGAATCAGCTGGGGCGCCATGATCACGTTGAGGCGGAACGTGTCCTTGGCGCGGCCCAGCGCGATGAGCATGCAGCTCACCCCGACCGTCGACGCGGCACCGGCCTGCTGGATGATCGAGAGTCCAAGCAGGTGGTGGGTCGCGGCCCAGGTGTCACCGAGCAGCTGCCAGCCGAGCGGGTGGCCACCGTACTTGATCTGGCCGAGGACCAGGAAGCCGAGGCCCCAGACGATGCCGAGGGTCATGACCGCGGCCGACAACATGTACGCGGCCTTGAGCCGGGCGGCGGCCGTCATGCTCTTGTGCTGGGAGAACTCGGGGATGGCCCAGCTGACGATGCCGATCGCGAAGATCGTCGTCGGGCCGAGCACGGTCTGCACGCCGCGCAGCGCGCCGAGCAGCTCGATCGAGACCACCGCGCCGACCACCAGCAACGAGGCGTTGAGCGCCCCTTGCACGGTGACGAACTCGGCCGCCAGGAAGCCGTTGATGTCCCGGTGCTCGCGGACCCAGTCCAGGGCGCGGCTCGGCGCCGGCCAGAACCCGGCCTGCACCACCCCGATCAGCGCCGCCACGGCCGCGGCCGCGCCCCAGGCCAGCAGCATCGGCGAGGCGAGCCTGACGTCCCTGGCGAGCAGCACGGCGACGCCGGCCACCTGGACGACGCCCCAGACGGCGTCGTTGGCCGCCGCGGCGGCCGGCCGGCCCTGCGCGAAGAACACCTGCCGCCACAGGTCCTGCACCAGCAGGCCTGGGAGCACCACCGCGAGGGTCACCAACGCTGAGCCGACCGAGCCGCCCATCAGCGTGCCTATCAGCGCGCAGCCGAGCCCAGTTGCCACACCGAGCACGAACGCCGTGCCGGTCGCCTTGGCCGCCGCGGCCGCGAACACCGACCGCGGGGCACCGGAGTACCTGATGCCCAGGGGCTGGCCGCCGGTCGACTTGGAGAAGCCGATCACGACGGAGAACACCGTGAAGCCGATCGAGAAGGCGCCGAGCTCCGCCGGGGACACCGCTCGCGCGACGACGAACACCAGGATCGAGTTGGTGCCGCTGGAAAGAAGCTGGTCGAACAGCGTCCACAGCGCCCGGCTGCGGGTCGAGCCCTTGGGGCGGGTAGCCGCCTCGCCGTCCCGCGCCCAGGTCGCGGGCGCTGGCTGGCGCGGTTCCTCGACGTCGTTCAGGTCGCGCAGGCCCAGCTCGTCCGCGCCGTCCGCCGGGGGGCGACGGTGCTGACCGGGCGGGGTCCGGTGAAGGAGCTGGGTGCCCTCCGGGTCGGCGCCGGTCCGGCCGCGTCCGTAGAGCCTCGGCGCGGCGTCCGACGGCCCGCCCCTGCCCGCGTCCTGCTCCTCCAGTCGACGACGCAGCGCGGTGAGGTCGATCGTCTGGGTGAAGCTGTTCATGAAACCGCTCTGGAAGGGCTGAGTCAGCCCGTGGTCCTCCCGAGAACGCGCACGAGCCTGCTCACCGTCCCAGGACCGGCCGACCTCGGGCCGGTGGCGAGGCTCCCGTCCCTCTCTCGCCGGCCCCGGAACCGGGGACGGCGAGGCTGACGGGCCTTCCCGTCCCGGCCTCCGGGCCGGCGCAGGGACGAACGACTCGGCGGGAGGAGGCGCGGTGGCGGGCGTGACGCGGCGCGGCCCGGCGCCTTGGACGACACCCGGTCCCGGGTCGTGGGAGCGCTGCGCCCGCGTGTCCGGCCGGGAGATGACCTCCGTACGTTCGGCGGCCGGCGGCAGGCCGGGGCGCGCCCGGCCGAGTCGCTCCGCGCGGTCCGGGTGCCGGGGCACCGCCGCCTCGTCTGCCTGGGCAGGCTGACGAGGCGGCCGGGCCGGCCGGTCGCCTCGCGGGTTCTCACCCCGCCGGTTGTCACCGCGGGAACGCGATGGCTCCACCGGATCAGCGGGCGCCGCGTGGCGCCCGCCGGGACGACCGGCGCCTGGCGCGCGCGAATCCGCATCCGGCGTCCGGAAACAGTCAGCGCCGTCCCCGCGCCGAGCGCCGTCCGCCGGGGGCCGCCTCGGCGGCTCCCGGTCGTCCTCGATCTCCAGATCCGTCACGGGCAGGCACCGCGCACGGCGACAACCGGCCGGACCAGACGAGCCGCCACCGACTCCCGAGCTGGGGCTCGGCCGGATCGCCAGAGACCGGAGTGCCTCCCGGATCGCCGGAAGCGATCCGGGAGGTCGGCTGGCAGATCTGGGGCACACGCGTCCTGCCCCGGCCGATGCCGCAGGCCCTTGCTGGGCCTTTTCTCGAGGCCGGCGAACACGGCGGCCCGCCTCGTCCTGCTCATCCGCGGCCTACAGGACGACCGGGCGGGGCACCGGGACGATGAACTTGCCGCCACGCGACGCGTACTCGGCCTGCTGGGCCATGATCTCGTTCCTGACGTTCCACGCGAGCAGAAGCAGGTAGTCGGGCTGCCGCTCCACCAGCGTCTCGGGCGGGACGATCGGCAGCCGTGCGCCGGGCATGTACTTGCCCTGCTTGTGCACGTTGCGGTCGACGACGAAGTCGAGCTGCTCGTTGGTGATGCCGGACGAGTTGAGCAGCGTGGCGCCCTTCGCTGCGGCGCCGTAGGCTGCGACCGTCTTGCCCTGCGCCTTCAGGTCCGTCAGCAGGGCGCGCAGCTGCGTCTGCAGCTCGTTGACCTCGGCGCCGAAGCTCCCGAAACGCTCGAACGAGTCCAGCCCGGCGGCCCGCTCGGCCGCCAGCGTCCGCTCCACCGACTCGTTCGGGACGGTCGAGGCGGCGCCGGCGCGGGCCGCCCGCCAGCGCAGCGTCCCGCCATGCAGCTCGGGGAACTCGGTGACGCCGACGAGGGCGAGACCATGACGGCGCATCAGCGCCTCGACCGCGATCGTCGAGAAGTAGCAGAAGTGCTCGTGGTAGACGGTGTCGAACTCGGTGTGCGCGAGCATCGCGCCCAAACCGGGGTTCTCCACGCTGACCACACCGTCATCCTTGAGCAGGATCGAGAAGCCCTCGACGAAGCTGTTCAGGTCCGGCACGTGCGCCATCACGTTGTTCGCGATGATCACGTCGGCGCGCAGGCCCTCGTCGACCAGGCGCTGGGCGACCTCGGCGCCGAAGAACTCCTCGCGGGTCGGCACGCCGACCTCACGGGCCGCCGCCGCGGGACCCGGCGTCGGCTCGATGCCAAGCACCGGGATGCCACGCTCGATGAACGCCTTGAGCAGGTAGCCGTCGTTGCTCGCCACCTCGACGACCAGGCTGTCCGGGCCGAGATTGCGGCTCTCGATCAGGTCGATGACGTGCTTCTCCGCGTGCCGGACGAGCATGTCGGAGAACGACGAGAAGTACGGATAGTCCTCGTCGAAGATCTGGTCGGCTGGCAGCACATGCGTGAGCTGGACCAAGGCGCAGGTCTCGCAGAAGCCGACCTCGAGCGGGAAGCTCGGGTCGACGGCGTCCAGCGCGTCCGCGCGGACGAGCCGGTTCGCGATCGGCGTCGAGCCCAACGACAGGAACATCCTCGGCCGCGCGTCCTCGCACGACCGGCATGTCGTCACCTCTGTGGCCAGGCTCATCGGGCACCTCCGACCGTGTGACGGACCAACATGCTCGCACTGCCTTCGGCCGCGATCGCTTCCCCTGCCATGCGCCCCCCTGCCTCCTGGGTCCGGCCCGACGACCGGACCAATGTTTTCTTCTAGCTCGTCAACCTGTGACTGCGCCCAGCCGACGCCGAGCTGGAAGGGCTCGAGGTACGCGAGGCCCCGGAAGCCCGGTGGTGCTCGACCGACACGTCTGTCCGACATCCGACCAGACAGATGTGACGGTCTCGCTAACTGACGGCCGAACCGGTCAGTCAGCCGCACCAGTCGGGTGTGTGCACTGGACCCTCTCGCGAGGTCATGGTATCGCCCGCCTCGGGCTGGCCTCCGCAAGGCGCAGACCGGGCGCGCGGGCGGCTCGCCCAGCCCACGAGGGCCGTTCGGCCGCCACCCCTATATCTGCTATATCTGCCCGGCCCCAACCTCCGGCGCGGCGGAGTCCGCCGCAAGCAGTGGCCAGGACCGGTCCTTGTCGGAAATCACCGTGACGGGCAGCGGCCAGTCGATCGCGAGCACCGGATCATCGTGGCGCAACCCCCGATCATGCCCCGGTTGGAAGGGGACGTTCATCTGGTACGTGGCCTCCGTATCGTCCACCAGCGTCTGGTAGCCGTGTGCGAGGCCCGCGTCGATGAACAGCGCCCGCCGGTTGTCCGCGGTCAGCTCGACCGCCACGTGACGCAGCCAGGTAGGCGAGCCGGGCCGCGTGTCGACGATCACGTCGAGCAGCGCGCCTCGGGTCACCCGGACCAGCTTCGTCTCCCGGACCGGCTCGCCGGCCCAGTGCATGCCACGAACCGTCCCCGCCCGGAGGTTGTAGGCGACGCTGCACTGGGCGACCTCGACCGCGAGCCCAGCGGCGGCGAACTCCTCCTGGCAGAACGTCCGGGCGAACAGGCCGCGCTCGTCAGTGAACGGCTCGACGTCGACGATGAGCACCCCGTCGATGCCGGTCGGCGTAATGATCATCAATGACCTCCGGTGTCTCTGGTTCGCTCCGCGCGGGGTCGGGCAGTCGGCTCAGGGCTGTTACATGGTCCGCTCCGTCCGGGCGGCACGCTCCGGCCCCTTGCTCGCTTCGCTCCCAAGGGACCTCCGCGTGCCGTCCTCCGGAGCGGACGGTGCCCTCCGGCGACCTCCGCTGCGGCCCAACCATCTCGCTTCGCTCGATGGCCGGGCCTCCGCGGAGGCACACCTCCAGGCCAGCTCGGTTACGTAACGCCTGAACGTCACGAGTAAGCCAGACGCTCACCGCAGAGGCCCACATCGCTGCGCACGACGGCCGGGCCTCCGCGAACGCACACCTCCAGGCCAGCTCGGTTACGTAACGCCTGAACGTCACGAGCGGGAGGAAGCCTCGTCGTCGGGTCCACTCGCTTCGCTCGTGGGCGGCATTCGTGCCTGACAGAGAAAGCACCCGTCCAAGACCAACCGGCCACGAGCGAAGCGAAGTGGACCCCCACGAGCGCGCCGCTTCGGGTTCGTGACGTACAGCGCTAAGCAACCGAGCTGGGTGCGCAGGCGCGCCTCCGCGGAGGCCCGGCCCACGAGCGAAGCGACGTGGGTTGGGCCGCAGCGGAGGTCGCCGGAGCACCCGTGAGCGGAGGAGGACACGGCGCGGAGGTCCCTTCCCGAAGCGAAGCGAGGGAAGGGGCCGCAGCGCCGCGCCCGGACGGAGCGAACCAGAGACTCAGTAGGTCCAGAACAGGTCGGCGTCGAGCTGCTTGGTGGCGATCAGGTACTGCAACTGCTTGAGCCGGGTGTGGCCGCGGCCGGTGAACGTCGCCTCGTCGAGGTCGATCTTCGAGAAGACGCCGTGCAGCTGCTGGGCACCGCGCAGGGCGTTCCAGTCGCACGAGAAGCCCGGAAGCCCAGAGTGGATCTTGTCGAAGTTCACGCGGTAGCTGCGGTTGTCCCCGCCGTTGTCGCCGAACGTCAGCTTGCAGCCGGTGAAGACCGACGCGACGGTGTCGGCGATCTCCTTGACTCGGTAGTTCTGCGAGCTGTCACCGACGTTGAAGACCTGGTTGTGCACGGCGTCACGCGGGGCGTCCAGCACGCACTTGATCGCCTTGGCGATGTCCAGGCCGTGGATCAGTGGCCGCCACGGGGTGCCGTCGGAGGTCATCGCGATCTCGCCGGCGGTCCAGGCGACCCCGGACAGGTTGTTGAGCACGATGTCGAACCGCATCCGTGGCGAAGCGCCGTAGGCGGTCGCGTTGCGCAGGAAGGTCGGCGAGAAGGTGTCGTCCGCCATCGGCATGACGTCGCGCTCGACCAGTACCTTGCACTCCGCGTACGGCGTCTGCGGGTTCACTTCGGAGGTCTCGGTGACGTCCTGCCCGGTCGCCACACCGTAGACGCTGCAGGACGACATGTAGATGAACCGCTCGACGCCGGCCGCCTTGGCCAGGTTCGCCAGGCGCACCGAGCCGTGATGGTTCACCTTGTAGGTGACATCCGGCGCCAGCGCACCGAGCGGGTCGTTGGACAGCTCGGCCATGTGCACGACCGCGTCCACCCCGGCGAAGTCGTCGGCGGTCAGGTGTCGCAGGTCCTTGTCGAGCGTGAGCGCGGTCCGGTCGGTGCCTCGGTAGAGCCAGCCATACTTGTAGTAGCCGGTGTCGACGCCGATGACGTCGTGGCCGGCGCGCAGCAACTCCGGAGCCAGCAGGCTGCCGAGGTATCCCTCCGTGCCCGTGACGAGCACCTTCATGCGCGAGTCCTCCCCCTACTCGACGGCGTGACGACGCGTGCCCACGGACGGGACCGCGGTCACCTCTGGTCGGCTACTCCACGTCGGCCAGACACGTACGGACGCGCATCAGCGCGGTCGTACGCGGCTCGCTCAGGGAATGGCCGAGGTTCCGCCCAGAACCGTACCGACCCAGGCTGTGGCCACCGCGACCGCCGCCCCCGAACTGGGATACAAATCGCAGCGCCAGCACGCTGCGCGGCACTGACCTCCAGGCGAACCCCGGCATCCATCTGTGGCCAAGATTACACTGGCCGCGGCGCGCCCAGATGGCATTCAAGCGGCAGCCAGCTCATGGACGGACCACGGATCGCCCACGCGGGCCTCTGCTAGGTACCGGACGGAAACGCATAGGACGCCGGTACCTTCGGCGTCTCATTCCGCGGCCCAACCCACACCACGATCTCCGCGTGCTGTGTCAGCTCCAGGGCGGCGGGGTCGCCGGAGACCTCGGTTCCGTCCCGGTATATCCGCAGAACCTCGCCGGCGCCGACCCGCACCGGGCCAACACGGGTGACGCTCAGCGGCTTGTCCCACAGGATGAACACCTGCCCGAGCGTGAACGGCCGATCGGTCGCCGACTCGATGTGCACGATGCCGGTGGTGTCGTGGGTGTGCAGCGGTGCGATCCGCCGCGGGTCGCGCTGGATGCCGAGGTTCGCCGGCACGACGACGGCCTTGGCGTCGACGATCACGTCCAGGTGGGCGTGCTTGTGCACGGCCAGCATCTCCCGGTCGTCGCTCGGCAGCCCGGCCCGTCCAGCGGCGGCGACCGGGTCCGGCGGCGCCTCCCAGCCGGGCGTCCGCGACGGCGCGGCCTGCGTCTTACCGCACGCGGCGAGCACGATCCCCGCGGCGAGGACCAGGACCCCTCTCTTCGTCTTCCTCATCGCAGGCCTTCCCGTACCTTCGTGAAGATCTCGTCGAGCTCGTCGAGCGCCGCCTGGGGGCCCTGTCGCTGACAGACTCCCGCCACGCTGACGACGACCTCGTCAGCGCCCGCCGCAGCGAACCGTCCGAGTTCTTCGCCGAGCTCGTCGGGCTCGCCATACAGCACGGCGCCGGCCGCGACGACGGCGCCGACCAGCTCCGCGTGGCTGCCCTCGCCGACCGGGACACCTGCCTGGCGCAACATCGCGCGATAGTGCGGCACCCGCAGGTGCGCCGAGTCGGCGAACGCCAACGGGTCGCGCCCCGCCCGGGCGAGCGCCACGGGCACGATTGCGACGAGCCGCGGCATCGGGCGATCCGCCGCGTCGGCCCCGGCACGCAGCGCCGGCACGATCCGCTGCCTGAGGTAGCTCGCCGGAGCGAGCAGCGTCACGGCCGCGTCGGCGACGGCGCCGGCCAGCCGGCCCATGGCGGGACGCAGCACCCCGGCACCGACCTCGACCCGAGGCGCACCCGCCGCCGGGGCCGGCAGGCCGCCGTGGTAGCGGAAGTGCTCGCCACCGCCGGCCAGGACCTCGCCGTCGAGCAGCTGCCGCACCAGCGTGACGTACTCGCGCACGGCGTCGAGCTGGCTCGGGTACGGCGCGCCGAGCGCGCCTTTCTGCAGGGCCGTCGCGCCTGGGCCGAAGGCGGCGACGACCGGACGGTCGGTGACCGTGGCCACGGAGCGGGCCTGGATGGCCGCCTCGACCGGGTGCCGCAGCGGCATGACGTTCACGGCGATGCCGGCCGGGACGCGCAGGCCGAGCCCAGCGAGGTACGCATAGAGCTGATGTTGCTCAAGGTGCCGCGCCTGGCCCGCCCACAGCCGCGCGGCACCGGTGCGCTGTACCAGGGCCGCGAACGGCACCGCCTGCTCCGGCCTCGTCGGCATGAACGGCAGTTGCACCGAGTAGGCGGTCACGCTATCGCCTTTCCGATCGCGCTGATCGCGGCCAGGTGGTCGTCGGTGTCTGAGGAAAGCTCGCCGAGGATGACCTCGTCGGCGCCGGTGAGCTCGACCAGGCGGTGCACCGTCTCCGCGCATTCGTCGAGGCCGCCGACGACGTTGAGCGCGACGTCACGCACGCCGGCGGCGTCGCGGTGCGCCTCGGCGGGAACGCGGTTGGCGACGACCGACACGGCCAGCGCCGTCGGCGTGTGGTGATCGGCCGCGTACCGCAGCGCGGACGCGGCGACGTCGAGGTCGTCCTGGAAGAACAGGCCGAAGCAGTACCGCATGCCGAGCCGGACGGCGGCGGCGGCGCTGCCTGTGCTGGCGCCGTGCAGCCAGAACTGCGGGGGGTCATCGACAGGCGGCATCGACTCGGAGCCGTCCAGGAGCAGGTGACGCAGTTCGGCGAACGCGCTCTCGAGCTCGGCGTCGTCCTTGCGGTAGGGGTTGAACCGGTGGCCGCCTGGCCCGCGGAAGTCGCCGCGGCCGAGCCCGGCGTCCACCCGGTCGCCGGCCACCGCGATCAGGGCCGCGTACTCGACGGCGGTGAGGTAGGTGTCGTGCAGGCGCAGCAGGGAGACGCCGGTGCCCACCCGGACGCGCTCGGTCCGCGCGGCCAGCACCGTGGCCCACTGGATCGGGCTGGCCGACGGCGAGAGGCGGGCGTGGTGCTCGGCGACCAGCACCCGGGCGTATCCCTCGGTGTCGGCGAACCGGGCGGCCTCCAACGACCGCCGCTGCTTCTCGACGACCGTGCGCCGGTCGGACTGGTCGAAAAGCTCCAGAAGCCCCAGCGCGGTCACGAGGTCAGCCACCGCTCGAGCTGTCCGGACCAGCGCAGGTGGTCCACCATCACCCCAGCCTCGCCTTCGGTCGCGAGCGACGTGGTGAGCCAGCCGCGCAGCCAGCCGCAGACGACGGCGTCGCGGGCCAGGGCGCGCAGCTCGGACTGGCTGGTGCGGTTGCGCACCAGCCAGTCAGCGAGCTGCTCCTCACCGGTGAGCGACCGCCGCGCACGCCAGTGGGCGAGCTCGGCGTCCACCTGCTCGGCGTCGGGGTGCAGGCGCAGCAGGCGGCCGATCATCAGGAGGAACCCGCGGTTGAGGGCCGCCTCCCGCAGGTCGCCGCCCTCGGGGGCACAGGAGAGACGGGTCGCGACGTCGTCGGAGGTCGGGCCGCCCACGCCGCCGAGCACGCGCTCGCGCCGCAAGAGTGTGTCGAAGGCGACCGTGGGAGCGAGCCGAGGGGGGGCCGCCGGCGGCGGGTCGCCCTCGGCGAGGATGCCGAGCAGCTCGCGCGCGTCGTCGGCCTTCACGTCACGCGCGTGGCGGTCGAGGAACGCGGCCAGCTCGTCGACGCCCGCGGCGCCGCGCTCGCGCAGCATCCCCAGCACGCGCCGGTAGGAGCGGTCCGGGTAGTACAGCCGTTTCGCCGTGTCCAGAGTCAGCGCGGCGAGATCCTCGGTCGCCGCGCCGGCCGCGACGGCGGCTCGCAGCGACGCGCGGATGTTGACCATCGGCTCGGATACCTTGCGGTACTCGCCGTCGTCCTCGGTGAAGGCGAAGACGAGCGCCACCTCGTCATCGTCGATCAGCTCGCCCGCGGCGTAGGCCCCGAACACCTCGCCGATCCCACGCATGCCCCAGTCGGCTAGCTCCACCGCACGCAACGCTCCCATGCTGGAGGCGCCAAGGACCGTCACGCCGGCCTCCAGCGCGTAGAGCAGCTCCTTGTGCCACACCGACAGCGACTGGTCGAACTCGCCGTCGATGAGCCCGATGACCGTCACACCGTCGTCGACGACGGCCTGCAGCACGTCGCCCTTGCGTGCCGGCGGCCGGATCTCGGCGCGCGGGCAGATCAGCTCGGCCTCCGCGCGGGGCAGGCTCGGGCCCAGGAAGACCACCGGCGCCGTCACGCCGTCTCCGCAGCGACGGCGAACGTGCGCGCCCGGTAGCCGGGGCGATAGTCCTCCACCATGTACCCCTCCATTCCAGGCACGACCACCTTGACGACGTTGGCCGGCACGAAGGGTTTCGAAAGGTCCACAACCACGACCTGGTCCAGGCCCGCCGCGCGCAGCAGGGCAAGCATGGCGGCGATGTCGTCCTCGAACGACGGGGCGGAGCGGGACTCCAGGGGCCGCCGGTCGCCCTGATCGGCCTCGCGGCGCATCCGGTCGATCACGCGGATCTGCTCCGCCGACCGGTCCTGCGCCATCCGGTGGCGGAAGAGGTCGTCGCGGCTGCCCGCGATGCGCACGGCGCGGGCCTGCACCGCCTCGGTGATGGCCCGCACCGCGGCGTCGGCCGGATTCGGGTGCGCGCCGAAGCCCTTGAAGACACCGCGACCGGCACCGTCGTCGGCGTAGAGAAACGCCTGGACGACCGGCACCGCGGTGTCGATGGTGCAGTCGAAGAGCAGGACGTGAGCGCCGTGGTCCGCGAGCCGTGCGACGAGCTCGTCGACGACCGTCGATCCGAACCCTGCCGCGCCGATGGTCGGCGGTGACTCCCCGGTGACGTCACGACGGTGCTGCCAGCAGGTGACCGCGTCGCGCTCGATCACCTCGAGCAGCGCCGAGTGCACGGCCTCCGCGAGGTTGCCGCCGCTGGCCAGGCCGTTGGAGGTGACCTGGAACGCATGCAGGGCTTCGAGCCGGCTCTGCGGGTCGCCCATGCGCACCGCCGCGGCCGGGATCGCGACCTCTTCGTCCTCGGCGATGTCCCAGCCGCGGACCCAGCCGTAGTGCCAGTCCGCTACGAACGGTCCCCAGCCGGTCAGCGGGAGCCGGTCCGGTGACGGCGCGTTGAGGTACCGGAAGGAGTCGCGGTACGTGGCGTGCTCGACCGGGTGGGTCCATTCCTCGGCGTGGTACAGCTCAAGTGCCTCCATCGCGGCGGAGGCGAGAGCCTGCTCGCGGGTTAGGCCCTTGCCAGCACTGTTGCTCAGTACTCGCCCGTTTGGGCGGATCGCCATCGTCACAGGCACGCCAAGCAGGTCCAGACCGGTGATGTCGGCAAGCCGGGAGATGCCCGCGCCGCGCAGCACCGGCCGGATCGTGTCCAGCAGCTCGGCCGCGCCCTTCGCGCGTTCGCCGGCGTTGCCGGGCACCTTTGGCCCGCGCAGCTCGACCCCGCGCAGCCGTATCGGGCCGCCCGTCGCACGACCGCCCGGGTCAAACGGGCCCGGCACGCCGCGAGCGTCGGGGCCGAACTCGTGAACGATGCGAGGCACCCCGCTCATCGCGCACTCTCCGGGTTCACCAGCGCGGCCACGACGGCCCAGCGTCGCGCCGGCTCGTCATGCAGGCTGCCCAGCGGTGCCTCGCCCGACCGCCAGGCGCGTTCCCCCGCGTACACCGCGCCGTCGACGCCGACGCAGAGCTCGGGAAGGGGGGAGCCGTGGCTGGGAGCCACCGGCCGCATCGTGAACCCGCCGCGGTCCAGCGCGTCGGCGGCCAGGACACCCGTGGCCAGCGCTGTGGCGGTAGGCCCGCGCACCTCGATGTCGAGCTTCAGGCCGGCGGCCATCGCGAGCCAGCGTGCCACCTCGGTTCGGTGCTCGGCTCCGGCGGCCGCCGGAATGCCACCGAGATCGAGTACCAGGCGGTGCACCGGTCCGGCGGTGGCGAGCCGGCCGAAGGTCTCGTGCCGGCCCGCGGCCGCCGGAAGCGCGGCGGAGCAGGCACACCGCAGGCCGAGCGCCTGGCCGACCCGCAGGAGCTCGAGTATCGGCCGCGGCGCGTCCAGAGGCACGTCGCCGAGCAGTGCGAGCGCGCGGTCGCTCGCATGACAGCGATACACCGCGGTGAGGGCCGTCTCGTCCAGCCACCGCTCCAGCTCCAGCAGCCGGCGCGCCAGGTGGCCGTAGCCGGCGACGTCACCGGCGAAGCACACCTTGACGTCCGGCCGCCAGGCATGGGCCCGCACCGGCCCGGGCGTCGTGGTCATGGCTGCTCCCAGGCCGCGGCGCGGACCAGCTCGTCCAGCGCCGCCTCGGCCTGGCGGGCGCGGCCGGGGTCATCGAACAGCGACCAGCAGGCGTGGCAGATGCCCTTGTACCGGCCGCCCGCGGTGATGTCCTCGCCGAGCAGCGAGTACAGCTTGGCGATCCCGCCGAGGACGAGCACCCGGATCAGCGGTGTGCGGCCCATCCGCTCGACGATCTGAGGCAGCGGTTCGTCCCTGACGTTGCCGATCAGCCTGGCTGTGGTCTGGTCGAATCCCGAGCAGCAGGGGAAGACGTTGCCCCAGGCGTTGACCGTGACGGACAGCGTGCTGTGGCACGACCGGTCCAACGAGCCGGACTGGAACACCTCGGCTGGGTCGAGGGCCGAGGCGGCGCGGCCGATGAGCTGGACCGGGCTGCCCGAGATGCGGTCGACCCGGTCCAGCACCGCCGGGTCCAGCAGCTCCAGCGCCTCCTGCGCGCCGTGGTCACGGGAGGTCGCGATGCGCAGCTGACACTCGATGCCAGCGTCGGCGCAGGCGTTCACACAGTGCTCGACCCACGCCGGCCGGATGAACGGCCGGTGCCAGTGGTCCCAGCTGATCGCGATGCGGGTGAGCCCGGCCGCGCCGAGCTGCTCGGCCAGGTGACGCGCCCTGGCCGGGTTGCGCGCCCAGGTCGCGTTGGTCGTCGTGACGATGTCGCGGTAGCCCGAGCGACGTGCCTCCTCGAGCATGCGCAGCAGCGGCCCGGGGCGCAGGAAGGCCTCGCCGCCGGTGATATGCACCCGCGGGTCCATCGCCTCGATGCCCATGGCCTCACGGATGACCCGCAACACGCTGTCGGTGTCCAGAGTTGCCGCCCCGAGGGCGTCCGAACCACGCGGCCCCGCGGACTGATAGCACATGGCACACGCCGCGTTACATTGCGCCGTCACCTCGACGACCAACGCGTGGTACTGCAACGGATACCGCGTGCTGTCCAGCAGCCGACGCAGCTCGGTGTCCTCTAGCACAGGTGTTGTCACGTCTCAGCGACCTCCTTGCGGCGCAGGCTGACGATCATCGCGCCCGCAGCCGCGAGCACGACGACAAGCAGGGCGTTCGCCGTCAGCACCCGCCAGTCGACCGACAGCCGGGTGCCTCTGAGCACGGCGGCGATGAGACCGAGGCCGACGCCGGTGGACAAGACGACCAGCCAGCCGGCCAGCGTGGCCGCGGTGACCAGCGGGAGGCCGCGGCGCAGCAGCGGCCCGCAGCCGATCAGACGCAGCACGGCATACGTCCGAGCCCGTTCGGCCTCGGCGAGCATCACCAGGAGCAGGCAGCTGAGCGCGCCAAAAAGGATCAAGCCGACCGACACCGTGCGCCGTAGCGCCGCGTTCGAGTCCGACCAGCCGGTCTCCACGATCGCCGTGACACCCGGGTCGGACGAGGTGAACCTGTCGACCTCGGCGCGGTCATGAGCTGTGAGCGGGCGCGCGGCGTGTAGCACCCAGCTCGACGGCTCGGTCGCGGCGGCGGACAGCCCGAGGGCCGCGGCCGTGGCATCGCTGAGCACGACGGCCGGCAGCGGACTGTCAGAGCGCCACGCCGGCCTCGCCGGCCTCGCCGGGCTCACGGGCAGCGAGCGTTGCCAGCCGGGCGCGGCGAGCCGAACCCGGCCACCACTCGCCGGACCGTCGACGAGCACGAACGCCTCGTTGGCCTCGCCGGCCGCGTCGGCACGGATGCCGTAGGCGGGCAGGTCGGCCGGGCCGGCGATCACCACCGTCGTCTGTCCCCCGCCGTCGAGCAGCGCCAGCACGAGCGCGTCGCTCCGCAGGGCGGGGCGCATCGGCGCGACCGTCGCGCCGCCGACAGCCCGCGCGACGCCGTCGGCGCGGGCGCTGCTCGCACCGTTGAGCACGATCTGATCGCGGGCGAGCGCGGGCTGGTAACGGTGCTCATCGCGCTGGGCCAGCGAGGACAGCGCGCAGACGGCCATGACGGCGCCGACAAGGCCGGTGACCGCGGCGACCATCAGTCCGGTGACCGCGGCGCGGTGGCCGCGCAGATCGCGCATGGCGATACGCACGACGGCCGGCCCGCGAGCGCGTGCCGCCCCGAGGAACAGCAGCTGGGCGCCGAGCAGCGCGGCACCGATCGCGGCCGCCGTGCAGCTCGCACTGATCAGGACCACCCGGGTCGGCCCGGGTTCAGGAGCGCGCAGCAGGACGGTGCCGGCCAAGCCGCCGACCAGCAGGGCCGTCGTGATCGCCAGACGCCGCGCCCGACGTACCGGCGCCCAGCCGCCGGCAGCCGGCCGGAGCGCCACCATGGCGGACACGGCGGTGGTGGCGAGCACCAGGGCCACGAGCAGCCCCAGCGAGGCGGCCGGCAGTCGCAGCGTGTCGGTGACGAACGGCTGGGTGTCGCGCAGCGACCGGCGTATCAGCTCGGCCACCGCGATTCCCAGCCCACCGCCCGCGACGATGGCGACGGCGGCGAGGGCGAGGGCCCGCAGCACCGCGACGGCGACGATCTGAGCGCGGCGGGCGCCCACGAGATCCAGCGCCCGGGCCTGGCTCGCCTCCCGTTCACGGATCACCATGAACAGGGCACCGATCATCAACATGATCTGTACGAAGATGACCGACCACTGGGCGAGCACGGTCGCTTGGTCGGCGCCGCCTGTCCGCGGGCCGGCGTCCGCCTGGGTGAGGGCGGCACCAGTGGTCGCGCGGACGGTCGCCGCCGCCGACCCGGGATCCAGGCCCGCGGGCACGTCGATCAGGGTCTCCGACACGGGGCTTGCCGCCCCGCCACCGCGCACGGTGAGGCCTTCCTTGGCCTGCCTGTTACGCAGAGAGTCATACGTGCCGACGAGGCGCATCGCACGGCCCCCGGCCGTGACGGCGCCGCCCGGCCGAGCGTGCAGCGCCTTCACCGCGGCGCCGGTGAGCGCGATCTCGCCGTCGTTGACCGGCCAGGCCCCGGAACGCAGCACGTACCGGGACCGCGCCAGGTCCAGGTCACCGCCGGCGGCCAGCACCGTGACGCTCGATGCGCCCGCGCCCCCACCGAGCAGGCTGTTGGCGCGGGAGAACGTCGCCAGCCGGGTTCCGGCCGGCAGCGCCGCGACCGCCGCGGCGTCGAGCATCCCGTACACCCGCACGTCGCCGGCGCCGAACTCCATCCGAAGCTGCTCGGCGCGGCTCGGGTTGAGCGACTGCCGCAGGCAGAGGCTGGCCGTCGCGGCAAGGAACGGAGCCGCGATCAGCAGGATCACCAGGATGCTGGCGCCCTTGCAGGCGCGGGCCTGACGCGCGGCGAGGCGCACCACGGGCCGCCAGGTCAGGCCATGCCCGCGGGCGGGAACGGCGACCGGTGCCGCGGCCACGGTCATGCCCAGACCACGCCGTCCGCGATGTGCACGGCACGGCCGGCGCGCTTGGCGTGCTCCTCGTTGTGGGTGACCAGCAGCGCGGCCACCCCGGCATCGCGGCACAGGTCCTTGATGAGGGTGACGACCTGCGCTCCGTTGGTGGAGTCCAGCGCGCCGGTCGGCTCGTCGGCCAGCAGCAGCGAGCGACCGCCGACGATGGCCCGTGCGATCGCCACGCGCTGCCGCTCGCCGCCGGACATCTGCGGTGGGAAGGCGGAGCCGAGCCGCTCCAGACCGACCCGCTCCAACGCCTCACGGGCCAGCGCGCGCGCCTTCCTCGCCGGCACGCCGTCCAGCTCCAGAGGCAGGCTGACGTTCTCCACGCCGTCAAGGACGTCCAGAAGATGGTGCTCCTGGAACACGAAGCCGATGCTCTGGCGGCGCAGCCGGGACCGGTACGACTCGCTCTGGGCGTATATGTCGGTGCCGCGGAACCAGACGGTGCCCCGGTCCGGCCGGCGCAGACCGGCGGCGATGTGCAGCAGCGTCGACTTGCCCGCGCCGCTGGGCCCGGTCACGGCCACGAACTCGCCCGCCGCCAGCACCAGGCCGATGCTGTGCAGGACGGTCCGGGCGCCCCGTCCGTCGGTGTACTGCTTGCCGACGTCGACGAGCTCGAGGAGGGGGCGGTCCATGAACGATCAGACCCCCAGCCCGGCGTTCGCCGGCACTGCCGTGAGCAGCAGCTCTTCCCACAGCGGACGGACGCGCGCGCTCGAGTACAGCAGGACCAACGCGACGCCCAGGTCGCCTTCGAGCAGCGACCGGTTCGGCGCGTGCCCGGTGGGGAACAGGTAGGTCAGCGGTCCCGCGGCCACGCGCCGTTCCAGATCCTCGCGCCAGCGCTCGATGAAGCTGCCCCAGCCGTCGGCGGGGTACGCCTCGGCCATGCGGACCCCGAAGTACAGCAGCCCGGCTGCGCCGTGGCACAGGCAGGCGTCGTGGATGCCCATGTGCTCCTGATCGCGGCGCCGCACCGCCGCGGCGGTGCGGCGCGCCAGCTCGCGGGCCTGGTCACCATCCGGGCCGGGCAGGGCATCTGCGGCCATCAGCAGCGACAGCGTCATCCCCGGGTCGCCGTAGCACCAGGCGCTGCGGGTGCTGCGGTAGCGCGTCTCCACTGACTGCGGGAACACGGCGCCGGGCATCAGGCCGTGTTGGCGCCCCAGCCATGGGGCGATCTCAGCCAGCAGCGCGGTCGCGCGCTGGCTGGGCCCGCCGGAGCAGCCGCGCGCCACGGCGGCGAGGAAGGCCTGCACTCCCGCGTTGCCGTGGGCCATGCCGAGGTCGCGGTGGCCGATCTCGCCGGGTTTGTTCGCACGCCGGTACGCGGTGTCGGCGAGCCGGAGGTAGCCGCCACCCGCCGGGTCACGCTCGAGCCGCTCCCCGATCACCCGGAGAACACCATCGACGATCTTATTCTGGACGGAGGCCGATGGATGGGCCAGTCCATAGACGCCGAGACCGAGCAGGCCCCGGGGCAGGTCGACGTCGCCGTCGTCCGGGAACTGCTCGACCCAGCGAATGACGATCGCGTCGATGGCGCCGAGCGCCGGAGGCGCGGCTTTGACCACCCTGCTGTACGTGAGCGCCGCCCAGCCGGCTTGGGCGGCGCCGCCGTACAGCCAGGGCATCATGGCTGTGCTGGCCCGCAGCAGCTCGAAGCTCTCGCCCAGCAGCGCGCGTGCGCCGCACTCCTCACCGGTGACCCGCTCGAGCTCCAGCAGGGCGATGCACGCGTCGAGATGGCTGTGCAGCACCTGCCAGCCGCGGGACTCGCCTGCCGCGTCGAGCAGCAGCCTGCGCGCCGTGGCGCGCAGGGCCGTGGCCGTCGTCATGCCGCCCTGCTCTTCGCCGTCTCGCCGGCGCGCGCCAGCTGCTCCCGCAGGGCTCGCACCGCCAGCTCGTAGGCGAGCCACTCGAGCCGCCGCGCGTCCGTCTCGAACAGCCGGTTGAAGTGCATGTGCATGGCCGACCCGAGCGCCTGGCGCTGAAGGCGGCCGGGCGCGGCGCGCAGGTGGTCGTGGTAGCCAGCCAGGCACCGCGCGACCCGCGGGGGCGCCTCGAGCCTGTCGTCGATGCCGATCCGCCGCTCCCGCGCGACCTTGCCGGTGCGCTTGGTGGGCCCGATTCCCATGCCGTCGCGCCATATCGTCAGCGTCCGCAACTGCTCCTGCGGCCCGTCGGACACGACCGCCGACCATGCCAGCGCGTCGCGCGCGCCGGCGTCGAGCCGATCGGACTCACTCGGTACCCCGCGCAACCGCTCGGCGACCGTGTCGCTGTCGGCGTCGAAGAGCTCCTCGGCGAGCGCCAGCCCGGGGTAGCCGCCGAAACGGCCTGGTTCCGGCACGTAGGTGTCGAACGCGGTGCGGGAAACCAGGCCGGCGTCGGCCAGCCGGTGACCGAGCGCCTCCATGGCGGCCAGCACCGCCGGGCGGCACCCGAGGCTGCTGGGCCGAACACGCACCCGCACGTGGAAGAAACCGTCGTCGTAGCGCACGAAGAACCACTGACGGGCCGTACCGTCCTCGCGCAGCGCCGTGGCCATCGCCGCCGCCTGGGCGACAACCTGGTCGGCAGCGCCGGGACCGCAGTGGTAGCGGGCGTACACCCAGTCGCGGCCCGCCGCCGGGTCGAACCGCGGCGGCAGGATCGGGGGGTGACGCCGCTCGCGGCGCACGCTGACGGGGATCATCACCTCGGCCGTGTGCCGGCCGCGGTCGCTGGCCACCGCCGGTGCCTCCATCGCCGGCATCTCGATGAACGCGGTCGCCTTCTTCCCCGTCGCCCGAGTCAGCAGCGTGCGCACGGAACGGTCGGAGTAGGTGTCGACCGTGAGCACGTTGTCGTCCTGGCCGAATCCCAGCCAACGACGGTCGGCGAAGCCGGGCAGCACGGCGCGCAGGCGCACGGCGGGGCGGGGATCGTCAAGCACGCGGACGACGTCCTCGTACGGCACCAGCCAGCGGCGCGGGGAGAGGATGACCGAGCCGCAGGTGACGCGGGGCAGCAGTGCCGCCTGGCCGAGCCCGGCCCAGTCCCACATGCAGGCGCCCCAGTCACGGACCCGGGCCAGGAAGGTGTAGATGGGGCTGTTGTGATGGGCCAGGACGTTGTGCGCGGTGTTGAGGTCCAGCAGGACGGGGCGACCGCTCGGACGATGCCAGAGGACGACCTCGTCGCCGGCGAGGGAGATGTCCAACTCGTCCAGGCCGATCGTGCCGCGCCGGGCGCCGAACAACGCGATCGAGTCGCGGTGTAGCCGAGGACGCATGACGATGTTGCCGTACCGTCCGACGGGACCGAACAGCACCTCGGCGACGATGGGCCCGTCCTCCTCGGAGTCGAGCCGCTCCCCCGCACCGACCGGGTCCTCGACGAGCGCGGGCTGTGACAGCGCGAAGCGGGCCAGCGGCCCGATCGAACCGTGCCGATAGGCGGCCAGCAGGTGGGCGCCGTACCGGCCCTCATACCGGTCGAGAAGGGTCGCCTGCAGGACCCGGGCCGGGTGCCGAAGGCCGGCCGGGCGGTGCTGCGCCGACGGCTCCAGCAGCAGGTCGACGGTGCTCATGTGCTGGCCGAGCGCGCTCGCGCGCACGGCGGCCTCCGGCACGCGCAGCCGCGCGTCGTCGTCGGCGCGGCGCGGCTCCGCGGCACCGGCGAGCTGCGAGTTTCGGCGTTTGCTCGCGGGCAGCACGCCCAGGTCAGGGTCGAGGGCCTCCAGCAACGGCGCCCGGGTGTCCTCGTACCGCAGCCGGAAGGCGTCCTTGAAGGCTGCGAGTGCGTCGTCCGGCGGAAACAGCTCGATCAGCTTCTCGACCGCCGCCTGCAGAGCGCTGACCGTCGAGGCCTCGATGGTGGCCTCCGGGGCGGCGAGCTCAAGGTCGACGTGGAAGCGCTGCGCGACAGGAATGTCGGAGAACGCCGGCACGGTCGCGGCCGCGTCCTGCCACGGGCCGTCCAGATCGAGGTCCCGGAACTCGGGCAACGGCCACGCGCCGGCGGCCAGCTCGTGCAGCCGCTCGATCGCGGCGAGATAGTCGGTGGCGCCCATCGCCCGCAGCGAGTCCCGGGCCAGCTCGAGGGGCTCCGAGCCGTGGAACAGCAAGCCGATGTCAGGAAGCAGCAGCTCACGGTCCGCCAGCTGGCGCACGAACGAGACGAGTGCCGGGCGGTCCTGGGGACGCGGGGCGAGCTTCTCGGCTACCTGGGCCGCGCTCAGCGAGGAGTCCTTCAGCAGCCCCACCACCGCCGAGAGCGCCGCCGTGTCCTTGATCTCCACGATTGCCGCGGTGGAGTTCCCCGGCTTGGAGTAGCGCAGCCGGCCGGCGTGCCGGCGAACGGTCGGGTTCACCAGGTAGGGCACGGTCTCGGGGTGCGCCGCGACCGCGTCCCGCAACGCGTCCTGGAGCGCGCCGACGTCGATGCGCACGTGTGCCACATGCTGGTCGCGACGGCCCAGCTCGAGCCGCCGGTGGCGGCCGATGGCCAGCGGTGCCGCGCCAGCGAAGATGCCGAACGGAGTGGCCCGGCCCCCCATACGAGACACATAGCGCAGTACTACGTCGTCGTAGCGCGCCATCTTGTCCCGATAAGCGACGAAGTCCCCTGCGAGCGTCAGCCCCTTGTCCAACAAATCGATGGTGGAGACGTCACCGCTGTCGACTGCACGCGCGCACTCCTCCACGCTGAGGAGCGCCACCCGCAACAACGCACGCGCCGGCGGCGAAACGGTCACCGATTGCCCCTTTCCTGCTCACCCGTTGGTCCGAAGGAGAACGCGTCCGCGGCGCCTGCGTGTTCGTACAGGCTGGCCTGCAGCGTGTAGAGCTCGTGGTACAGGCCACTGGCCGCCATGAGCTCCGCGTGGTCGCCCTCCTCGACAACCCGCCCCTGGCTGAAGACGAAGATCCGGTCGGCGTCGGCGATGTTGGCCAGGCGGTGCGAGATCACGATCGTGGTGCGGCCGTCGTGCCGAAGCTGGGAGATCAGCTGGTGTTCGGCCCGCGCGTCGAGCGCCGAGGTGGGCTCGTCGAGCAGCAGCAGGTCGGCGTCGCGATAGAGCGCTCGAGCGATGGCGAGCCGCTGCTGCTGCCCGCCGGACAGTGCGGTGCCGCCCTCGTGCTCGGGTCCGATGAGCAGGTCGAGGTCAAGCTCCCCTGGATCGAAGCCGGCCTGCCGCAGCATCAGGTCCACGCGCTCGCGGTCCGCCGTCCGGCTCACCATGCCGAAAGCCACGTTGTCGGCGATCGTCTCCGAAAAGGTCTGATAGTCCTGGAACACGCTCGCGATGCGGGTCCGCAGCACCGATCGGTCCAAGTCACGCACGTCAACGCCGTTCCAGCAGACCTGGCCGGCGTCGGGGTCGAACAACGCACCCACGACCTTGGCCAGCGTCGTCTTGCCGGATCCGTTGGCCCCCACGAAGGCGATGATCTGACCGCGTTCGACCCGCAGGCTGACCTTCTCCACCGCGGCGTGGTCGCCGCTGGGGTAGCTGAAGGTGACCTCGTGCAGCTCGATGCTGGCCAGGGGCGGCACCGGCGCACCGGTCACGGCTGGCCGCCTCGTCGCGGCCAGCTCGATCTCGCGCAGGAACACCCGCTGGTCCCCGAGGAACAGTCCGGCTTCAGTGAGCTCGGTGATCGGGAAGCCCAGCGCGCCGATCAGAGCTGCCACCTGCACGATGCCAAAGCCAGCAGTGATCAATGCGGCGGCGTCGGCCCGTCCGGAGGAGTAGAGCCACCCCAGCATGGCCAGCGAGCCGGCGGCGACCAGCGCGAACACCAGCTGGCTGCCCAGCATGCGCCGCCACTGCCTGCGCAGCATCCCGCGCAGCTCGGTCTCGCGCTGCGCGGACAACTCGTCGTAGCGCCGGCCGAAGTGGTCAGCAAGCCCGTAGGCGCGGGTCTCCGCGGCAGGCTCCCGCGCGGTGAGCATGCGGTTGAAGTAAAGCCGGCGCCGCTCCAGCGGGGTAAGCCTCGTCGACACCTTGTAGCGATCGCTTGCCAGTGAATTTGAGACGATCAGCACCGGAATCGCGAGGGCGAGCAGCAGCGGCACCAGCAGCGGCACGATGACCACGACGAACCCGACGAGCACGACCGAGCGCATCAGCGTGCCGGCTATCGCTGTGAGCGCGCGCACTGCCTGTGCAGGCCGGAAATCCGTCGAAGACGCCCGCATGACGCGGTCGTGCGTCTCCGGCCGCTCGAAGTCGATGAGTTCCAGCGCACCGATGGCGGTGTGCATCCGGCGTGCCGCGTCCCGCCGCACACGCTCAGTGAGCAGCTCTCGGACGATCGTCTGCACGTTATCTAGCACCGCCACACCGACAAGGGCAGCAAGAATGAACACGGCCGGCAAGAAGAGCGATCGCAACACATCGTCGCGGGCGGCGCTGTCGGGCTCCAGCAGGCGGTCGGCGAAACTCCGGACCACCAGCAGCTGAATCCCGATGAGCGCGGATTGGAAAAGGGGCACCGCCATGACGGCGAGCAGCAGGCCAGGGGCGGCACGCCAGCACAGGCGCACCGCCTCCTGGACATTGCCAGGCAGTGACTGCCCGCCTGCCCTGGTCTTCGTGTCCGTCACGCGGTGCCCCTCCCGGCAGCTCCGGCCCCATTACCGGGCCACTAAAATGATCAGCAGTTGCAGGAGACTCCGCAGGAGTCGGAGCACGAGCAGGAGTTGCAGCTCCAGCAGGTCGTGCCAAACGTGCTCCACGCCTCGATCGGCTGCACTTCGGTGTCCTCGCCCGGCGACGCGAAGACGGTTTCCTCGATCGACAGGTCCAGGTCACCGAGAACACCGACGATGGCATCCTGGTCGGTCACAGATGCAGTGACGGGGGCCATTTGTCCTCCTCGTATAATTCGCGGACCATTGCCGCGGCCAGACCAAGAATATTTGGCCCTGCTACCCGCCAGCAATGACATGCTTGTGGCCGAGACTGACATCCACAGGTCATGTCGACGACCTGCCTGGGCAGGCCGGGCCGGCGGTGGCCCGCCGGCTGACCATCCCAGCAGGGCCAGGGCACTCGGCCCGAGAATCCTTTGATGAAGAAGATGGCCGTTCCGGCCGGGTTTGTCGCGGAAGCAGCCACCGCTGTCCCGTCCCGGTTTGGGCATGCCCTCGGGAGCCGCCCGCGGACCCGACCGGGGCTCTGGGTAGCAGCGACTTGAACGGTGCGGCGATCAGGGCTCGTCTACGCGCTGCGGGGTCGACCATGCCGAGTCGACGTGCGTGGCGAGCCAGCCGCGCCGCCGCGCGATCTCCACCGCACCGATCCGCGTATCGACCGACAGCATCTCGTACAGATGCTTGAGGCGCCGGTGCACGTGACGCTCGGAATATCCCATCCGCTCGGCAATCACACGGATACTCTCACCGGAGGCGAGCTGGTCCAGCAGGGCTATCTCGCCGGATGACGGGCTGGGCTCCTGCGACAGGCGCATGATCTCGATGGCAAGGTGAGTGGACACGATGGGTGCTCCGTCGAGGCACGAGATAATGACACGCGCCACCTCGGCAGTCGACGAGGTCGCGCCCACCGCCGACGTGGCGCCCGCCATCAACGCCGGGCCGCCCCACACGCCATTCGACAGCACGGCCACGATGGGCAAATCGGCCATATCCGACCGCACCGCCCGCAGGTCGCCAATTGAGCGATGGCCGTTTACATAGAGAATGAGGCAGGCTAGCGGGTGGACCCGCAACGGCAGGTCGACTGAGATTACCCGTTCGATATCACATCCCAGCAGCGCCCCGCTAAGACCGTCGACTGTCAGCGGCGAAGCGCCGACGACCCCTAGAAGCCTCTTCATGGAAAACACCGTTCAACGCTCGGCATCTCGTCCACCTATCGCCGCTTCGCGTGACTTGGCGCTGACGATATATCTGGTCACAAGGAATGGAAACACGCGGAAACCGCGACCATGAGCGACGCCGGAAAACCTCGGTCCTCGGCGCCGGTTCAACGACGGCCGTCCCCCTACTCTTACAACACCGCACACGACCGTACAAGTGTGCCGAAAAATCTCAGCCAGCCCGCCGCTACAGAGCGCTCAACTCCGCGACGATTCACCGATGGCCAGCCCCTCACTACCTGCAAGAAGCCTTCGCAGGACATGACTCTCAGTAGTTTTGTTACACGCGTCATACAGAGATGTGTCATCACGTCGCGATCCGTGTACCGTCGGCGTCCGCACGAGACGTCCGTACGAGGCAAGGCGCAGCGACCCGCCAACCACTCCGAGGGGGCCGGCCGCGCCATCCGCGGCGGCGCCAGAGCAGCCCCGCCCTTGGCTAGAGACTGCTGAACAACTCGGAACGGCTCCAAGATTGCCCCGGCCTGCCCGATCGACGAATTCGGACGAACCTGAGCGAATCGGGCCGTCGGAGCCACTTTTCAGCAGTCTCCTAGGTGAATCGGGCGACGCGCCACTCGCGGCGGCCGCGGCGGATGAGGAGCACCGAGCCGTGGAGCAGGTCGGCGACGGTGACCGTGGACGACGGGTCGGTCACCTTGTCGCCGTTGATGAGAACGGCCTTGTTGCCGATGTGCTCACGGGCGTCCCGCCTGCTGCTCGCGAGCCCGACGGCGATCAGCAGGTCGACGACCGGCCACCCGTCGCCGGCGAGCCTCGCGACCGGCTCGTCGACGCTGGGCACGTCGGCGAACACGTCACCGACCATCTCCGGCCCGAGCGCGCGCACGTCGCCCCGGAACAGCGCCTCCGACGCGGCCTCGGCAGCCTCGGCCGCGGCCGCGCCGTGCACCAGCGTCGTCAGCTCCCGGGCCAGGTGGCGTTGCAGCGCCCGGCGCGCGGGGGCCCCGGCGTGCTGGGCGAACAGCTTCTCCAGCGGCTCCCGGTCGGTCAGCGAGAAGAACAGCGCGAACCGGCGGGCGTCGTCGTCCGAGAGATTGATCACAAACTGGTAGAACGTGTACGGCGAGGTTCGGTCCGCGGAGATCCAGACCGCGCCTTTCTCGGACTTGCCGAACTTGGTGCCGTCGGACCGCAGCAACAGCGGGCAGGTGATCCCGTAGGCCGGCGTACGCAGCACTCGACGTATGTAGTCGATGCCGGCCACGATGTTGCCCCACTGGTCGGAGGCGCCCATCTGCAGGGTGACTCCGTGGTCCTCGCACAGCCGGCGGAAGTCGTAGGCCTGCAGCAGCATGTAGCTGAACTCGGTGTAGGACAGCCCGACGTTCGGGTCGTCCAGGCGACGCCGGACCGTGTCCCGTTTGGTCATCTCGCCGACCGGGAAATGCTTGCCGACGTCCCGCAAAAACTCGATCATGCTGAGCCGGCTGAGCCAGGCCGCGTTGTCGAGGAACGTCGGCATCTGCTCCGGCTCCAGCGCCCGCGCGAAGATCCCGCGCATCAGCTCCTGGTGCTGCGCTACGTTCGCGGCGACGTCTTCGGGCGACAGCAGTACGCGTTCGACGGACTTCCCCGACGGGTCACCGATCAGACCGGTACCGCCACCGAAGAGCACCACCGGCGCGACGCCGGCCCGCGCGGCCCGGATCAGCAGCGTGATCGGCAGCAGGTTGCCGACGGTCAGCGACGACGCCGTCGGGTCGAAACCGATGTAGACGCGCCGCGCGCCACTGTCGAGGTGGGCCCGCAGCTCGGCGGGGTCGGTGCTGTCGTGGATCAGCCCACGCCAGGACAGCTCCTCAAGGAATGCCACTGAGGGTGGCCGCCGGGCGCGCGAAGGAAGATCATCCTCGCGCGCCCGCTGGCTATCCAGCGCGCTCGTCATTCCTTCATGCTATCGAGCCGCCACCCACAAGATCAAAAGCTTTTCGCCTCGGCCCCGCGGCGCAGCGCGGTTCTGACGGTGAAGGCGACGATGCCGACCGCGACGCCGGCGAGCACGGCGGCGACCAGGCCACCCACCCAGGCCAGCGCACCGGGACTGGCCTCCCCGCCACCTGCCACGTCCCCGGAGAGGGTGCCGTTCGAGGTGCCCGGAACCGACGGCGCGGCCGTGGGGGCGCCCGTTCCCGAGCCAGTGCCCACCCCGCTGTCCGGGGCGCTCGTGCCACTCGTACTGGCGCCCAGCAACGCGTCCTCGTCGGCCTGCAGCGGGCCGGCCTCCAGCGGAGCAGGGGTGACCAGCAACGGGTTCGTGGCGATCGGGAGCGGCACGGCGCGCAGGGCCGCCACCGGGTCCACGACGCCGAACCCGAACCACTCGTCGCGGCCGGCCGGCCCCCGGTCATCCGCCGTCCTGACCAGCAGGTCGATCACGCTCGGCGCGTTCAGCTCCGGATGCTCGGCCCTGACCAGGGCGGCCACCCCGGCGACGATCGCGGTCGAGTTACTGGTCCCGTCCGCGGTCTGGGCGCCGCTCGGTGACAGCGCGGCCGGCACGGGCGCGCGGATGCTCGGCGCCGGCGCGGCGAGCACGGCCGCCGGGCCGTTCGCCGATCCGTCCCAGAACTCCCCGCGAGGGTTCGAGCCGGTCACCGCGATGACGCCGGGGATGTTCGCCGGCGAGTTGACCTCGTGGTCGGCCGGGTCGTCGTCGCCCTCTTCGACGTTGCCCGCCGCGGCGACCACGACGACGTCGCGCGCCAGCGCGTAGCGCACCGCCGCGCGCTCGCCCGGCTCGGGCGGGCCGAGCGAGCCAAGCGACAGGCTGATCACCTTGGCGCCCCGGTCCGTCGCCAGCCGGATCGCCTCAGCCACCTCGTCGGAGTCCGTCTCGCGCCCGGTGGAAATCGAAAGGATCTTCGCATCGGGCGCCACACCGGCGAAGCCGGTCGCCTTGCCGTCCGGCCCGACGGCGCGGGCCGCGACGAGGCCGGCCATGGAGGTGCCGTGACCGTCGGGATCGTCGTCGCGCAGCCCGTCCGGTGCCGCGTCGTCACCGATGCCGATGCCCGGCAGCAGCTGGCCGGCGAGCGCCGGCACGGTCGGGTCGACACCGCCGTCGACGATCGCCACCACCACACCGGTGCCAGTGGACAGCTGGTGCGCCTCGTCCAGCCGCAGCGCGCTCACATACCAGGGACCGCCGCCCCGCAGCGACGCCAGCGCGACGCTGCCAAGCCCCGGGGCCGTCAGCATCCCGCCGGCCAGCCCGGCCGCCACCAAAACTGACAGGAGGCGACGCCGGGTCAGGCGTGGGGACGACGGATACCGCGAGGCCCTGAGACGCCGGGAACGCCCAAGGCTCCGGGAGAGCTGGGGATGAAGACAGGCGGACGCGAAAGACACCGACGCGCCCCCTTCGCCAAGCAGCGACAGCCCGCCGCGACCACCGGATACCTAACGGTCCCGGCAGTTTTCCACGGCAGAGGCGTCTGGAGCGCGTACGGTCCCAAAACCGACATCACTGCCCGCCCATCGTCGGCCGGCCGGTCATGAGCATCCCGGGCCGACAGCCGCTCCGTGTCCGGTCAGCCCCGTCTTGGCGACCCAGCCTTCAGTGGTCGAGGGGAAGAATGTTTCTGGTCCGCTCCGTGCGGGCACGGCGCTCCGGCCCCTTGCTCGCTTCGCTTCGCAAGGGACCTCCGCGCCGTGTCCTCCTCCGCGGACGGGTGCTCCGGCGACCTCCGCTGCGGCCCAACCCACTCGCTTCGCTCGTGGGCCGGGCCTCCGCGGAGGCACGCCTACGCACCCAGCTCGGTTGCCTGCCGCTGCACGTCACCAGCCCGAAACTGCTGGAATCGCGGGGCCACGTCGCTTCGCTCGTGGCTGTTTAGTCCTGGACGAGAAGGTTTCCTGATCAGGCGCGAACGCCCCCACAAACGAAGCGAAGTGGGCCTGGCACCGAGCCTCTGCCTCGCTCGTGACGTTCAAGCGGAACGCAAGCGCGCTGGCCCGGAGGCGCGCCTCCGCGGAGGCCCGGCCATCGAGCGCAGCGACGGGGTCCCTGCGGAATCGGCGAAGCCGATTTCGGAGGTCGTGGTTGGGCCGCAGCGGAGGTCGCCGGAGGGCACCGTCCGCTCCGGAGGACGCGGCGCGGAGGTCCCTTGGGAGCGCAGCGAGCAAGGGGCCGGAGCGCCGCGCCCGGACGGAGCGGACCAGGAAATACTGCTTATGGCTTGGGCGGACCGACGAGGAGGCCCTTGATGTAGGCCGCGTGTTCCTGGGCCGTGGTGGTGCGGCCACGGGCGCGGGACAGCATGGTCCGGCCGGCGTAGCCCGCGACCAGCAGGGAACGCATCGCGTTCACCCGGCCCGGCGCGTTGTGCTTGCGCATGTACCGGATCATCGACGCGCCGCGCATCTGCAGCATCCAGGTCTTGGCCGCGCCCGAGCCACCCGCGCCGTGCGGCACGAGGAGGTCGGTACGCAACCTCTGGCGCAGCCCGGCCTCACGGATCGCCCGGCCGAGTGCCATGTCCTCGTTGTAGACGTAGAACGTCTCGTCGAACGCGCCGAGGTCGAGGAAGGTCTGGCGGCGCACTGCCATGCAGGCTCCGGTCAGCCAGTCCGGCTCCATCGCCTTGCCAGGGGTGGGCCGGGCGAACAGCGCCGACGACGGAGCGACCTTGTGCGCGCCGAGGACGTGCAGCAGCACCCGCCGAGGGGTCGGCTCCCAGCCACCGTTGCCCAGCTCCGGCTTGCCGTCGTGTCCCTTCATCGTCGCCGCGCTGGTGACCAGGGAGGGATCCTCGCGCAGGTCGTCGACCAGCGCCTCGATGATCTCGACGGTCGGCCGGCTGTCGGGGTTGCCCAGGATGACGTATTCGTAGGCGGACGACCGGATGCCCATGTTCGCGGCCTTCGCGAAGCCCTTGCCGCCGCCGGAGTCCAGGTAGCGGCCGTTCGGCCGGTCAGCCACCAGCTCGTGGACCTTGTCGGCACCCTTGGCGTTGTCGATGATGACAACCGGCAGGTCGGCAGGAAGATCGGCGAGCATCTGCTCGAGCTGCCCACGGCTGTGGAAGCTGACGATGACGATCTCGTACGCCCACTGTGGATCGGCCACGGGCTCAGTCTGCCAGGCCGCCTTGGCGAACCCGTCGACGGCAGGGGCTCGATCGCCCTGGCCCGCCGGCCGGTCGCTGACCCACGACGGCCGCATGCCCGGCTCGTCCGCCGGCGCCTGCCGGTCTCTCGGCAGGGTGGGCGTGACCTCGGCCGTCTCGGCGTCGCGGCCGCCCTCGGTGGTCCACTGGTCGGTCACCGTCACAACTCCCTAGTGCGCCGTTCCCTAGTGCGCCGTCTGGCAACCCTGTCCTGGCGCCGACATACCGGGCCACGGTGCCCGCGAAAAGGATCTTTCTTCGCCTGGCTGGCGGCCGTCTCACACATCACTACTGCGCCGGCCCATACGTCTGGGTCTGTCCGTAAGGCTGCGCCGAGCCCAGGCTGTCGCGGGAGTCGGCCTGCCCGAATCCCTCGGAGTCGTACATCCGCCCGGAACCGAATCCCGGCGGCAGGATGATCGGACCGGTCGCCGCGGCCTCGGGGCCGATGACCGGGTCGCCCGCGTCGATGACGCCACGCACGGTGGGCGTCGTCCCACCGCCCGGCGCGGAATTCTCGCTGGGGGCCGTAAGGGCGGGCGTCGCCGCAGCCGGGGCCAGCCGTTCCGGCTTCGGCCAGACCGCCGGCCGGTCGTGCGCCAGGAAGCGGCGCACCCCGCCGAGCGCCACGGCCTGCAGGAAGAAGACCTGTCCGGCGAGCCGCGCCGGGCCCGGCGGCGTCTTGCCGGCCGCGAGCGCCCCGACGCTACCCAGGCCGACGACGTTGCCGGCGAGGAACAACCGTGCGGCCCAGCTGTGGCGCGCCGCCGGGACGCTCATCGCGACCAGCGCGACGTGCGCCAGCGGGCCGAACGACGAGCGGACCACCCGGTGCCCCCACAGCTGGGGCGTGACTGGCAGCGCTCCCGGCACCATGGTCGTGCGCCGGCGCCACATCATGTCCAGGTTGCCGGCGACGATCCGCGTCCGCCGCTCCCACTCCTCGGTCTGCGTCGGGCTCGACGTCTCGATCGAGTAGGCCTCGGGCTCGTAGATCACCCGCAGGCCGCTCTCGAGGACGTCCAGCGCGAGCCAGGCGTCGTCCACGGCGGTGTCCGCCGGCAGCTGGCGGAAGGCCTCCCGGCGAAACGCCAGGAACTCGCCGACGACGCCGATGGTCGCCCCCGTCGCCGACTCGCAGCGCTTCAGCCAGGACTCGAACTTCCAGTAGAAGCCCTGCGACCCCTGCGGGTCGTCGACCTGCTTCTCGCCGGCGACGGCGCCGACGCTCGGGTCGCCGAAGTGCCGCATGGCGGCCCGGAATGCGCCCGGCGCGAGGGACGCGTTGGCGTCGGTGAGCAGGACGATGTCGCTGGTGGCCGCCGAGACGCCGCGGTTGACGGCACGAGCCTTGCCCAGCCGCTCGCCCGAGTGGAGGACCCGGACGCCGGCCCGGCGCGCGGCGGTGGCGGTCTCCTCGTCGTCCGCGACAACGATGATCTCCATTGCGCCCGGGTAGTCGGTCGCCGCCAGCTCGTCGAGCTTGGCGCCGATGACGGCAGCCTCGCGATAGGCCGCGACGACGACGCTCACCGACGGCCACTCCTCCGGATCGGCCGGAGTCGCCGGGGACAGGCCCCTGCTCTTCAACCCGATATATACCGGATACAGAACGTGACCGTATATCGCCGTCGCGCCGAGAAAGGCGACGGTGGTGCCACGACCGAGGGCCCGTACTCCTGCCATGACAAGTAACCGTAGCGGCCCTCGTTACCAGTGGGCCGATGGGGGCATCGCGTGCCGCGCCGGGCACAGGCCGCGCACAGACAGACGCAGGTCCCAACACTCGCGAACAGCGCCTCACGCCGGCGGGACACCCAGGGAACATCCGCGAACCGCGCCTCGAAGCGAGGCGGCTCCCGAAGCCACACGTCAGCCCGCGGCGGCGCGACGCCTCAGCCGCGCCGAACCCGTCCAGTCATGCCAGCCGCACCACGTCTACCGACAGTTACCGGAAACTCGCCACAAGGGCAACAAACCTGTTCGCGATGGGGCCGACGGGCACTATCGGCCCACCAGCTACAGTGAGCGCCGTGAGCGACGCCGAACGCTGGATCGTGGTCGTCGAGGAGCCGTTCCTACCGGCCGACGCGGGTGGCCGGGTCGAGACCTTCGGCTTCCTGACCGCGGCTTCGAACGCCGGCATCCACATGCAGCTACTGGTGCCGACCCGCGGCGAGCTCGACATCGAGGCCTACGAGGCGGCCGTCCCCGGTGCCGCGGTGATCCGGCTGCCGCGGGACGCCAGCCCGCTGGCGCACCTGCGCGCCCAGCCCTACATGTACGCATCCCGGCCGGTCGGGCCGCTGCGCCGGGCGCTGCACGCCACCCCGCCGCGCGCCGACGCGGTGATCAGCTACAGCTACCGCGGCTCACACCTCGGCGAGGAGATCGCCAGGATCTGGCGCCTGCCGCACGTCGTGCGGGCGCACAACATCGAGTCGGAGTTCTTCAAGGCCCTGGCGCGCAGCTCGTCCGGCCCGCGCGCCGCCGCCTACGAGATGGAGTACCGCAAGCTCCAGCTGGCCGAGCGGGCGCTCTACCACTCGCCGCTGGTGACAGCGATCGGCGACATCTCGCTCGAGGACCACCTGTGGCGCCGCGAACGAGCCAGCGTGGGGACGTTCCACCTGCCGCCGTTCCTGCCCCTCGACGTTCTCGCCCCGGGCGGCGGCCCCGTCACCGGCGCAGGCGCGGGCGCCCCCCGGCGAGCGCCCGCCACGCTGGTGTTCGTCGGCTCGCTCGACACGCCGCCGAACATCGAGGCCCTGCACTGGTTCATCGACAACTGCTGGGCGGGCATCCGCGCGCGCTACCCCGAGGCCGTGTTCCAGGTGGTGGGTCGCCGGCCCGAGCCGGGCCTCGCCGACTGGCTGGCTACGGTGGCCGGCGTCGAGCTCTACACCGACGTCCCGAGCACCGACGAATACGTGTCGGGGGCGGCCCTGTCGGTGAACCCGATGCGGTCAGGCTCCGGTGTGAACATCAAGGCCGTCGCGGCCATGGCCCTCGGCACACCGGTGGTGAGCACCCGCAGCGGCAGCCGCGGGCTGAGCTGGGAGGCGGGCACGCACCTGCTCGTCGCCGACGAGCCGGCGTCGTTCGTCGACGCGGTGTGCGCGCTGCTCGCGGCCCCGGAGCGGGCGGCGCAGCTCGGCCGATCCGGCCGCGCCTACGTCCTGCGCAACCTGGGCCACGAGGCCCTGCTCCGCCGCATACGTGACCAGCTCCCGGCGACTGCCCGCTCCGCCGACGCACTCGCCACCTGACAGAAGGCCGGCGCCCGGGGAACCGAGCCCGATCGCCGATCGGGCTCGATCGGCGATCGGGCTCACAGCCCAAGCCCTCATGGCTCCTAGGTCAGGGCGTGGAAACGGTTCTGCGACGGCTCCAGGCCGTCGGCGACGAGAGCCTCCACCGCGTCCGCCGCCCGGTCCACCAGGAAGGGCAGTTCCTTGCGCTCCGGTACGGCGAAGTCGCGCAGGACGAAGTCCGCCGGGTCCATACGCCCCGGCGGCCGGCCGATGCCGACCCTGACCCGCAGATAGTCCCGGGTTCCCAGCGACGACGTGATGGACCGCAGGCCGTTGTGCCCGTTGTCGCCACCGCCGAGCTTGAGGCGCACCGCGCCGAAGGGGATGTCCAGCTCGTCGTGCACCACGATGAGCCGCGCCGGGTCGACCTTGAAGAACGCTCGCAGCGACGCGACCGGCGGGCCGGAGACGTTCATGTACGACCGGGTTCGCGCCAGAACGACGGCGTCGCGACCGAGCCGGATCTGGGCCGCGTCGGCCCGGGCCTTGTGGGATCGCAGCCGGGCGCCGTGCCGGTCGGCGAGCGCCTCGACGACCAGATAGCCGGCGTTGTGCCGCGTGCCGGCATACTCCGCGCCCGGGTTACCCAGCCCGACGACCAGCCAGGCCCCACTGTCCTCGCCAGCCATGTGTCGCTCGCCGCTATCCGTCCGTCGTCGTTGCGTGCAGTCGTCGTTGCGTCGTGAGGTGGCCGCTCGAAGGCACCCAGGACTTCGAAGAGCTCTCGGGAAGAGAAGAGAGACGGGCAGACGACCAGCGCGGGCCAGCCTGGCTGACCCGCGCTCGGACGTCTGCTGGGGGCGGCTGATCGCTGCCGCTCGGCCGCCGTTACTCGGCGGCGGACTCCGCCGCCTCGCCCTCGCCCTCGCCGATCTCGGCCTCGTGCTGGGCCGCGGTCGGCTTGAGCAGCACCTGCACGACGACGGCCTCGGCGTCGATGTCCAGGGCGACGCCGCGAGGCAGGGCCAGCTGCCCGGCGGTGATGCTCGAACCGGGCTCGAGGCCCGCGATGGTGACCTCGATCGAGTCCGGGATCGACGTCGCCGGGGCGGTCACCGACACGGTGTTGCTCTGCACGTCGACGATCGCGTCCGGGTGGGCCTCCCCGATGACCGTCACCGGCACGTCGACGGTGACCTTCTCACCGCGGCGGACCAGGACCAGGTCGACGTGCTCGAAGGTCCCCTTGACGGGGTGGCGCTGGATGTCCTTGGGGAGCGCGAGCTCGGTGGCGTCACCCAGATCCAGGGTGAGCAGGACGTTGGTGCCCGCGTCGGTCTTGAACGCGTGCATCAGCTCTCGGTGGGACAGCGCGACGTGGCGCGGTGGCTGGCCGTGACCGTACAGGACGGCCGGTACCTTGCCGGCCCGACGGGTGCGACGAGCGCCGCCCTTCCCGAACTCGGTGCGCGGCTCCGCGGCGATGCGGACCTCGGACATGGCGGTGCTCATCCTCTCAAGACTGGCTCAGGTGCTGACGACCCCTCGGCGACGACGGGTTCACGGGCCGAGAACAGCGTGCCTCGTTGTCTGGGTCTGTGTATGGGGGCAGAACCAGACGCGGACATCCCTGTCACCAAAATCGTCGTCGTCAGGGTCGTCGTCATCAGGATCGTGCGCCGTCATCAGGATCGCGGCTCTTCACAGTACCCGACGCACGTCCATCCCCACCTCTGTCCCCTCCCGGCAACGCCACAGGCAATGCCAGGCCATTTCTCGGAAACCGAGGCCTCCGCGCCCAGGCGGTACGGCGTCGTGGGCGCCGGGGCTCTGGCAGGCCGACTCGTCAGGCCGCCTGACCAGGCGACTCGCACGACGCACGGCGGTGGGGGGCGCGGTGAATGGTGCGGCGTTCACCTCGCCCGGCCGGCGTGCCGTCGGCGGGTGGCCGGCGCCGGATAGGTTCTCCGGGAAGGCAGGCCCCTCGGAAGGAGCCCCAGCTGTCCACCGAGCTGTCCATCGGACCCACCGGATCCGCGCGTCCGCGCGCGGCGCTCACCGTCCGCGCCCCGGCCAAGGTCAACCTGCACCTCGGCGTCGGGCCGCGCCGCGCGGACGGCTACCACGAGGTCATCACCGTCCTGCAGGCCGTGTCGCTGTATGACGAGCTGACGGTGACCTCGCTGCCCGTCAAGGACGCCGGCCTGCACGCGGCCGCATCGGATGTGTCGGACGTCCCGGGGGCCGTCGCTGCCCCGGACACACCCGCCGTCGAGGTGACGGTCGAGATCACCGGCGAGGGCGCGGCCACGCCCGGCGGCGCCGGCGCCGCCGACGACGTGTCGGTAGTGCCCGTCGACGCGGACAACCTGGCTGTCCGCGCGGCCCTGCTCGTCGCCGAGGCGGCCGGCATCCGCGGCGAGCGGATCCACGTCGCGCTGACCAAGGGCATCCCGGTCGCGGCCGGGATGGCCGGCGGCAGCGCGGACGCGGCGGCGGCGCTGGTCGCCTGTGACGCGCTGTGGGGTGCCGGGCTGTCCGCCGAGACGCTCGCGCAGCTCGCCGCCCGCCTCGGCAGCGACGTGCCGTTCCCGCTGACCGGCGGCACGGCTCTCGGGGTCGGCCGCGGCGAGCGGCTCTCCCCGGTCACGAGCGTCGGCGAGTACCACTGGGTGTTCGCCCTCGCCGACGGCGGGCTGTCGACGCCGGCCGTCTACCGGGAGTTCGACCGTGTCGACGACGGCCGGACGGAGCCGACGCCGGCCGACGCCGTGCTTTCCGCGTTGACGACCGGAGATCCGGCCGTGCTCGGGGCCGCCCTGGTCAACGACCTGCAGGCGCCGGCGATCCGGCTGCGTCCGGCGCTCGGCGACGTGCTGGCCGCGGGCCGGGCGCACGGCGCACTCGGCGCGCTGGTCTCCGGCTCCGGGCCGACCTGCGCCTTCCTCGCCGGCGACGCCGAGCACGCGGCGCGACTCGCCGAGGGAATCCAGGCGAGCGGCCTCGCGCGCGCCGTGCGTCGGGCCACCGCGCCGGCCACCGGCGCGACCGTCGTCAGCTAGCCCGCCGCCGTCGGCTAGCCCCGAGTGCCCGTCGACGGTCTCGAGCACGGAGCCGAAGGCAACGGCCGCCTGGTACGCGGAGATGGATCGTCTCCGCGTACCCGCTGGCCGCTAGCCGGCCGCCTGGTCGGACAGCTCCAGCCAGCGGTCCTCCAGAGCGGCGATCTCCGCCTCGAGGTCGCCGACCTTCTTGGTGATCCGCAGGACGCCCTCGTAGTCCGACGGGTCGTGGCTGGCCAGGTTCGCGTGCGCGGTCGCGACCTGCCCGGCCAGCCGGTCGAGCCGCCGCTCGGTCGCCGCTAGTTCCTTCTGCGCCGCGCGCAGCTGCGCGCCGGACAGCTGCGCCGGCCCGGCGGCCACCTGCCCCGTCGCCCCGGGCACCACGACGGACCCGGCGGAGGAGGCGGCGGCGGATGCCGGCGCCGAGGGCTTCGCCGGGGTGCCGGAGCTCTCCCGCAGCCGCAGGTACTCGTCCACCCCACCCGGGAGGTGCCGCAGCCGCCCGTCGAGGATCGCGTACTGCTGGTCGGTCACCCGTTCCAGGAAGTACCGGTCGTGCGAGACGGCGATCAGCGTGCCCGGCCAGGAGTCCAGCACGTCCTCCATGGCCGCGAGCATGTCGATGTCCAGGTCGTTGGTCGGCTCGTCGAGCACGAGGACGTTCGGCTCGGCCAGCAGCACCAGCAGCAGGTGCAGCCGCCGCCGCTGGCCGCCGGACAGGTCGGCGACCCTGGCCGACAGGTGCTCGCGGGCGAAGCCGAGCCGTTCCAGCAGCTGCGCGGGGGTCAGCTCCCTGCCGTCGACGACGAAGGTCGCCTTCGTGCGCGCGAGCACCTCGCGCACCCGGTCCGCGGCGATCGCCGCGAGCTCGGCGAACTCCTGGTCGAGCACCCCGACCCGGACGGTCTTGCCGGTCTTGACCACGCCGGAGCTGGGCGGGACGGTCCCCGCGATCAAGCCGAGCAGGGTCGACTTGCCGGCCCCGTTCGCACCGAGCAGGCCGGTGCGCTCGCCAGGGCCGATCCGCCATTCCACGTCGCGCAGGACGGGGCGGCCGTCGAACGAGACCGCGACGTCCAGCAGATCGATGACGTCCTTGCCCAGCCGCGCCGTCGCGAGCCGGGAGAGCTCCACCCGGTCCCGCGGCGGCGGTACGTCGGCGATGAGCGTGTTCGCGGCCTCGATGCGGAACTTCGGCTTGGAGGTACGCGCGGGGGCGCCGCGGCGCAGCCAGGCCAGTTCCTTGCGCATCAGGTTCTGGCGTTTCGCCTCGCTCGCCGCCGCCTGCCGGTCGCGCTCCACCCGCTGGAGGACGTAGGCGGCGTATCCGCCCTCGAACGGCTCGACGATCTGGTCGTGCACCTCCCAGGTCGCCGTGCAGATCTCGTCGAGGAACCAGCGGTCGTGCGTGACCACCAGCAGGCCGCCGGTATTGCGGGGCCAGCGCCGCTTGAGATGGTCGGCGAGCCAGGTGATGCCTTCCACGTCGAGATGGTTGGTCGGCTCGTCCAGGACGATGACGTCCCACTCGCCCACCAGCAGCTCCGCCAGCGCGACGCGGCGGCGCTGGCCGCCAGACAGCTCGCCGTTCTTGGCCTCCCACGGGATGTCCGCGACCAGGCCGGCGATGACGTCGCGTACGCGCACGTCACCGGCCCACTCGTGCTCCGGACGGTCCCCGACGATCGTCTGGCCGACGGTACGGGCATGGTCGAGCGTGTCGGCCTGGTCGAGCACCCCGACCCGCACGCCGCCGCGACGGGTCACCCGCCCCTCGTCCGGCGTGACGTGGCCGGCGAGCATTCCGAGCAGGCTGGACTTTCCGCCGCCGTTGCGGCCGACGACCCCGATCCGGTCGCCCTCGTTGACGCCTAGCGTCACCGAGTCGAACACGACGCGCGTCGGGTATTCCAGCCGCAGGCCTTCCGCCCCGAGAAGATGAGCCACCCTCTCAGCCTAAGAGCGGGCTTGGCCGGGCGAAGCACCCGACCAAGCCCGACGTCTGGCGGGGCCGACGTCAGCTGGCGGGCGCGGTGGCCGGAGCGGTCGCGGCGAGCTTCGCAAGGCGCTCCGGGGTCGGCCAGCGGACGTCGCGGACGAGCCGGGTCAGCTCCATCACCTTGATGATGTAGAAGCTGGTGTCGAGCTGCCATGGCTTGACCCCGTGCCTGGCCGAGGTCGGCTCGGCGTGGTGCAGGTTGTGCCACGACTCGCCCATCGACGGCAGGCACATCCACCAGACGTTGCCGGACCGGTCACGCGACTTGTACGGATGCCGTCCGGCCACGTGGCAGATGCTGTTCACCGACCAGGTGGTGTGGTGCAGCAGCGCGACCCGCACCAGGCCGCCCCAGAAGAACGCCCGCACGGCCGCCTCGAACGAGCCGCCCCACAACCCGCCGATGAGGGCCGGTATGGCCAGGCTCAGGAATGCGCAGACGGCGAATGTCCGGCTCACCCGAACGATGTCGCGGTCATCGAGAAGGTCGGGCGCATAGCGGCGCTGGTCGGTCTGCTCGACGTCGAACAGCCAGCCGATATGCGCGTGCCACAGGCCTTTGGCTAGGGCCTGCGGGCCAGGTCCGTAGCGCCAGGGTGAGTGCGGGTCGCCCTCCTGGTCGCTGTGGGCGTGGTGGCGCCGGTGGTCGGCTACCCAGCGGATCACCGGGCCCTCGATGGCCATGTTGCCGAACACGGCGAGTGCGATCCGGACGGGCCGGGACGTCTTGAAGCCGCGGTGGGTGAAATACCGGTGGAAACCGACGGTCACGCCGTGCCCGGTGATGGCGTACATGAACGCGGCGATGACGACGTCGTGCCAGGTGATCCACCGGTCCCACAGCAGCGGGACGGCCGCGACCAGCGCCGCGATCGGCACGATGATGATGGTCGCGAGCACCACCTGCTCGATGCGGGCCTTCACCATCCACGGCTCGCTGGTGTGCTCGCTGCGCAGCGTGCGCTTCGTCCTGCTCCTCGGGCCCGCGGCGGCCCCCTCCCGGTCCGGCGGGCTGGAGTCAGTCGGCGGCACCGTGTCGGTCGTCGCGGTCATCGCGGCATCCTGTCTGTCGCGGCAGGTCCACACATCTGGGTCCTCTTGGGCTCACGGTAACGGTCGTCAGGGTGCGCCAGCCTCCGTAACGGCGACCGTGACGCAAACTCTTTCGGTCCTCTTGTGGCCTCTAACTACCCGTTCGCCGAGCGGTTACCGCCCGGCGAGACTTTCGTCCCCGTCGTGACGTTCTGTGCCCGACCCATGCTCCGCATCTGGAGAGTCAACCCCTCCCGAATGCAGAGAACGGACCACTTGTCAATACCTACTCGCAGGTAGCCCCGGCAAGGTGACTACGCTCCCGATCCAGCCGCCACAACTCCGTCCCAAAGTCATACGCAAACCGCGCCTGAGGGCGTTCATTGAAGCACAAAACGCCCTGCGAAGCCGCCCAAGGCTCCAAAGAACCCGCAAGCCTGCGATGTGCAACCCCCGAAAGGGGTCGAGAAGACTTCATCCCAGCACTCCCCGCCAAGTGCAAACCAGACCAACCGACCGACATCCGGGGCCGAAGTCCCCACGACGAGGTCCGAACTCGACCCAGCTCAAATCACGCCCAATATCGAAGACCCGACGAGGGCGACAGCCCGGCCAGGCTTTGCAGCAACATCAAGCCGCCCGACGAAGTCGGCCAACGGCCGATAAGCACCCAGGCCCCCAAGCGCGCAGAAACAGCACCCGCAACCGAAGCCAGCAGGACCCCGACCGGCACCTCACCACGCCCACCCGGAACCAGGCCAACCCAGCTCGGGGGTCCAGGGGGCGAAGCCCCCTGGCGTGGGGTCCGGGGCAACATCACAGCCCCCGGCGAAGACGCGAAGTCGCCCGAAGGGCCGACAACCAGCCATACCCGGCTCGGGGGTCCAGGGGGCGAAGCCCCCTGGCGTGGGGTCCGGGGCTCGGCCCCGGAGCAACATCACGGCCCTCGGCGAAGTCCCCCGAAGGGGGACGAGCAGCCATACCCGGCTCGGGGGTCCAGGGGGCGAAGCCCCCTGGCGTGGGGTCCGGGGCTCGGCCCCGGAGCAACATCACGGCCCCCGGCGAAGTCCCCGAAGGGGACGAGCATGGAAGGCCGGCTCGCTCCGCCGCCACGACTCGAACGTGGACTAGAAGAACCAAAATCTCCTGTGCTGCCGATTACACCACGGCGGACCGCGAAAACAGCAGAAGTCTACCATCGGCGGATCGCCCGGCGTCGAATTGCCTGGCCGCTCCCCCATCTCCTGGCCGGGCTCGCTGGTGCTGCTCACCGCGTCGGTCGGCGGGCCGGCCGGGGTGCGTGGTCGGTGCGGCGGCTGGGCGCCGTCGACCGTTCTTCTGTTCGCTGAATTTCCTTGGCTGTTTCCGTGGCTGCTCCTTCCACGCGCCGGGCGGGAAATGACCTCGGGGGTGGACGAACGGCGAAGGGCGCCGGGTAGGGTGTGGGCGTCGGCGGGAGCGCGGGTTGGGTGCGGCCGGGCTTGGCGCGGATCCTGCGCGGATCATGGCGCGGATCCTGCGCGGATCGCAGTCGGGCCCGGCACGGATCACAAGGGGAGCGGTCGTGACCCAGGGACGTCTGGCGGCCACCATCGTCTTGGCGGCGGGCGCGGGGACCCGAATGCGGTCCGCGACACCGAAGGTGCTGCACCGGGTCGCTGGGCGGACTTTGCTCGATCATGTCCTCGCCGCGGCGGCGCCGTTGGGCGCGCGGCACACGGTCGTCGTCGTCGGGCACGGCCGCGAGGAGGTCGCGGCGTCGCTGCTGGGCCGCGACGGTGTGCGCACGGCTGTGCAGGACCGGCAGGGTGGCACCGGTCATGCGGTTCGGGTGGCGCTCGGCGCGCTGGACGGTCTGCGTTCCGAGGACTGGGTCGTCGTGCTTCCTGGTGACACTCCGCTGCTGACGCCGGTGACGCTGGCCGCGCTGGTCGCACTGCATACCGAGCGGGACGCCGCGGCGAGTGTGCTGACCGCGGTGGTCGCGGACCCGACCGGCTACGGGCGGGTCGTCCGGGGCCCGGCGGGCGAGCAGGCGGCGGGCGATCCCGGCGACGGCCCGGTCCGCGCGATCGTGGAACAGCGGGACGCGGACGCGGCGACGGCGGCGATCCGGGAGGTCAACGCCGGTGTCTACGTGTTCACCGTCGGGATGCTGCGCTCGGCGCTCGGCCAGCTGACGACGGACAACGCGCAGGGTGAGGAGTACCTCACCGACGTGATCGGCCTGCTGGTGGCCGGCGGCGAGTCCGTCGCGGCGCACATCGCCGCCGACGCCGGCGAGACCTCCGGTGTCAACGACCGGGTGCAGCTCGCCGCTGCCGGCGCGGTGCTGCGCGACCGGTTCGCCACCGCGGCGATGCTCGCGGGCACGACGATCGTCGATCCGGCGACGACCTGGATCGACGCGGACGTGACGTTCGAGCCGGACAGCACCGTGCTGCCGAACACCCACCTGCGTGGCGCCACCCACCTGGCTGCCGGCAGCGTCGTCGGGCCGGACAGCACCCTGACCGACACGGTCGTCGAGGCCGGCGCGTTCGTCGAGCGCAGCACCCTCACCAAGGCGTGGGTCGGCCCAGGCGCCGGTGTCGGCCCCTACGCGCACCTGCGGCCGGGGACCCGGCTGGGCCCGGACGGCCGGATCGGCGCGTACGTGGAGACCAAGGCCGCCGACATCGGCGCCGGTACGAAGGTGCCGCATCTCGCCTACGTCGGCGACGCGACCGTCGGCGAGCGGTCGAACATCGGCTGCGGCACGGTGTTCGCCAACTATGACGGTGTCCACAAGCACCGAACCCTGGTCGGCTCGGACGTGAAGATTGGCAGCGGCACGGTGCTGGTCGCTCCGGTGGTGGTCGGGGACGGTGTCTACACCGGCGCCGGCGCGGTCGTCCGCTCCGACGTGCCGCCGGGCGCGCTGGCCATCACCGAGGGCCGGCAGCGCACCATCGAGGGGTGGGTCGAGCGGTCCCGCCCGGGCACGGCCGCGGCTACGGCCGCCGCGGCGAACCGAACGCGTGACATGTCCGTCACACCTGACACACAGCCGACACCTGAGCAGCTATCCGTGAACTAGGCCACATCACTCGCCCCTCGGTCCGGATCGCTGGCGTTCGGGAACATGGCCACGGAACCTAGGGGGCTGGTTGGGGCCGTCATGGGCGCCAGGAGACGTCAAGGAGTAACGGTGGGCTACCAGACGGAAAACCGGCGCAGCTTGATGCTCTTCGCGGGCCGGTCCCACCCCGACCTCGCGGCCGAGGTGGCTCAGGAACTCGGTGTACGCACGGTGCCAACCAGTGCGTACGACTTCTCCAACGGCGAGATCTTCGTGCGGTTCCAGGAGTCCGTCCGCGGCTGCGACGCCTTCGTCCTGCAGGCGCACTCCGCGCCGGTGAACACCTGGCTGATGGAACAGCTGATCATGGTGGACGCGCTGAAGCGCGCCAGCGCCAAGCGGATCACGGTCGTCGCACCGTTCTACCCGTATGCCCGGCAGGACAAGAAGCACCGCGGCCGCGAGCCGATCTCCGCCCGGCTGATCGCCGACCTGTTCAAGACCGCCGGTGCGCACCGGCTGATGTCGGTCGACCTGCACACCGCGCAGATCCAGGGCTTCTTCGACGGCCCGGTGGACCACCTGTTCGCCCTGCCGCTGCTGGCCGACTACATCGAGAGCAAGGTCAACACCGCCGAGGTGACCGTGGTCGCGCCCGACTCGGGCCGCGTCCGGGTCGCCGAACGCTGGACCGACCGGCTCAACTGCCCCCTCGCGATCATCCACAAGCGCCGCGACAAGGACGTCCCGAACCAGGTCAAGATGTTCGAGGTGGTCGGCCAGGTCGCCGGGCGCACCTGCGTCATCGTCGACGACATGATCGACACCGCCGGCACGATCACCAAGGCGGCCGAGGCCCTGAAGCTCAACGGCGCCGGCACGGTCATCGCCGCCGCCACGCACGGCGTGCTGTCGGGCCCGGCCATCGACCGGCTGAAGAACTCTGCCATCAGCGAGGTCGTGCTGACCAACACGCTGCCGCTGCCGGCCGACGCCCGCATCGACAAGATCACCGAACTGTCGATCGCGCCGCTGCTCGGCGCCGCCATCCGCGAGGTCTTCGAGGACGGCTCGGTCACCAGCCTCTTCGGCGGAGACGCTTGATCTTTGGTCCGCTGTATTTCTGGTCCGCTCCGTCCGGGCACGGCGCTCCGGCCCCTTCCTTGCTTCGCGGCGGAAGGGACCTCCGCGCCGCGGGGTTCCTGCCGGATCGGCGGAGCTTGCGGAGCCGATCTGGGAGGTCCGCCTCCTCCGCGGACGGGTGCTCCGGCGACCTCGCTGCGGCCCAACCACCTTCGCTTCGCTCGGTGGCCGGGCCTCCGCGAGGACGCCTCCGCACCCAGCTCGCTTGCGTGCCGCTGCACGTCACGAAGCCGAGTAAATGCTCTTGGGCCGTTATCAGGACCAGTTCAGTTCGCAACGTTCAAGCGCGACGCGACTGAGCTGGCCCGGAGGCGCGCCTCCGCGGAGGCCCGGCCATCGAGCGAAGCGACGGGGTCCCTGCGGAATCGGCGAAGCCGATTTCGGAGGTCGTGGTTGGGCCGCAGCGGAGGTCGCCGCAGGGCACCGTCCGCTCCGGAGGACGCGGCGCGGAGGTCCCTTGGGAGCGCAGCGAGCAAGGGGCCGGAACGCCGCGCCCGGACGGAGCGGACCATGTCAAACCTTCCCGCCCGAGCCAGCTACCTGCCCCGGTTCAACACTTGTCGCAGACCACCCACCCGGGGAACCACATGCGGGCTCGCCAGTCGGACAGCGGGATCATCTGGTCGGTCATGATCGGGTAGAAGTACGAGAACAACAGGATGACGGCGATCAGGTAGACGCCGACCGTGAGGGCGCCGACCAGGCGCCTGGTATCGGATGCCTCCCGCGGGCCGAGGGCCAGGCCTGCCGTGGCGGTGATCCCCAGGACCATGAACGGCAGCAGCGGCAGCGCGTAGAACAGGAACATCGTCCGGCTGGGGAACAACAGCCACGGCGTGAACGACGCGGCGAAGCCGACGACGACCAGCGCCGCACGCCAGTCCCGCCGGCACACCCACAGTCCGATCATCACGACCAGGCAGGCGGTTCCGACCCACCAGACCGCCGGGTTGCCCAGCGCCAGGATCTCCTGCGAGCAGCTGCCCCGGGAGTTACAAACCTGCCCGCCGTACTGCGACTTCTGGCCGTACTGGGTGCCGATGTAGTCGTAGGGCACCGCGCGTCCCAGCACCAGCCAGCTGAACGGCGCCGACTTCGCGGGATGCGGGGCCGACAGGCCTTCGTGGAAGTCCAGGATCGCCTGCTGGTAGGCCCACCAGCCGCGCCACGCCGCCCGGAAGCCGTCGCCGTGGAGGTGGCGGTCGTAGCCGCCGTCGGTGACGAACCAGCCCGTCCAGGTCGCGAGGAAGGTGCCGATCGGCAGCGGGACGTAGCAACCGAACCAGGCCGGCACGTCGCGGCGCAGCGCTCCGAGCACCGGCGACGTGGCGCCCGCGGTCCGCCGGGCACCGACGTCCCAGGCGATGGCGAGCACGGCGAAGCCGATCAGCGTGTACAGGCCGCTCCACTTCACGCCCATCGATGCGCCGAGGAAGAGGCCGGCGGCGATCCGCCATGGGCGCAGCCCTACCCGTGGGCCGAATCGCAGGTCGCGGGCGAGAGCCGGGTCGAGGCCGCCCGTTCCGGCCGATCCGCCTGATCCGGCCGTACCTGCCGCGATCGCCGCCACGGCGAGGTTGGGGCCGAGGCCGAGGGCCGCGACCCGGTCCGCCAGCTTCGCCCGGCCGTGGTCCCGATCGAGCACCAGGCAGGCCAGCGCCAGCAGCAGCAGCGTCATGAGGAAGATGTCCAGGATGCCGATCCGGCTCTGGACGAACTCCAGCCCGTCGAACGCCAGCAGGATGCCCGCGAAGCAGCCGAGGATCGTCGACCGGAACATGCGGCGCGCAACCCTTATGATCACCAGAACGGCGAGCGTGCCCGCAAACGCGGAGGCGGCGCGGAACCCCAGCCACGGGTCCCCGTGGATCTGGCCGGTGCAGTCGATATAGCCGAAGATCTTCTCGGACGCCGCGATGAACCACTTGCCCAGCGGCGGGTGCACCACGTAGCCGGCCCCGACGCAGCCCCCTGACTCACCCCAGCCGGAGGTGTTGACCTCGTACCCTTTGGTGAGCAGGCCCCAGGCATCCCTGGTGTAGTAGACCTCGTCGAAATAGATCTTCTTTGGTTCGGTGATACGCCAGAACCTGAGGAAGCCGGCGACGAGGGTGATGGCCAGCGCGGAGATCCAGCCGACCCCCCGATCGTCGGGCATCGGCGGGCACAGCCGGTCACGAAGCGGCGTGGAGGCAGCCACCCGAGCTGGCGGGGTCTGCGCCGCGCTCGCCGCCTCGTCGGCCGAGGTCGGCTGCGCCGTCGTCATCACCGTCACGCAAACAGGGTAGGCCGTCAGTCCTGAAACACTCTGGGAGGAGTCGCGGACAGCAGCGGTGAGACGGTGGCAAGACGCCCGCCGTGGTGAACCGGTGTGCCGGGATCGGCTCGGGCGCGGCCTGGCCCCACCACGCAACGCGGCACCGCGACGGGGCTACAGCAGCGGCCGGTCTGGTCGCAGCGGGACGGCCAAGGCAGCGACGGTCAGGGAAAGAACGGCCACAGCGGGAACGGCCAGGGCGGAAGGATCGAGGGCGGGATGACCGGGGTTCTGATCGTCTGCGGGTCGCCGATCGGCGACCCTCGGGACGCGAGCCCCAGGCTCGCCGAGACGCTGGCCACGGCGGACGTCGTCGCCGCCGAGGACACCCGCCGGGTCCGCCGGCTCGCGCACGCGCTCGGGGTGAGCATCACTGGGCGGGTCGTCTCCTGCTACGACGCCGTCGAGGGCACCCGAGCCGCCGCGCTGGCGGAACAGCTGCTCGCGGGCCAAACCGTCGCTCTGATCACCGACGCCGGCATGCCCGCGGTCTCCGACCCGGGCTTCCGGGTGGTCGCGGCCGCGGCCGCCGCCGGCGTGGCCGTCACCGTGGTGCCCGGGCCGTCGGCGGTGACCGCGGCGCTGGCCGTGAGCGGGCTACCGAGCGACCGGTTCACGTTCGAGGGATTCCTGCCACGCCGTGCCGGTGAGCGCCGCTCCCGGCTGCGCGAGCTCGCGGCCGAGCGGCGCACGATGGTCTTCCTCGAGGCGCCGCACCGGCTGGCCGCGAGCCTCGCAGACTTCGCCGCCGCGTTCGGCGCCGGGCGGCCGGCCGTGCTGTGCCGAGAGCTCACCAAGACGTGGGAGGAGGTCGTGCGCGGCGACCTGGCGCGGCTGGTGGCCTGGGCGGGCGACGGTCGCGAGATCCGCGGCGAGCTCACGTTGATCGTCGGCGGCGCCCCAGCCGGTCCGCGCCGGCCCGCCGTGCTGGGCCCCGCCGCCGCGGCGGCGGCAGCCGGCCCCGGCGAGACTGCCGTCGCAGCGGACCCCGACGCGGGGACGACCACCGCTGGCGCACGAGGGACCCCGGAACACTCCGCGGTCCACGTCCCGTGGGGGGGCCACCCGGACGAGGAGGAGCTCGCCGCGCCCATCGCGCCGGCCGCTCCCCCGACCCGGGCTGAGCTGGCCGCGGCCGTGGCCGACCACGAGGCCACCGGTCTCTCACGCGCCGACGCCCGCCGGGCCGTCATGACCGCCTACGGGGTGTCCCGCGCCGACGTCTACGACGCCCTGCTGGCGGCCCGCACGGAGAGCTCCGCCCGCCGCCCGACCTGACCGGGACAGGCCGTCAGATCGCGGCGATGGCGAGGAGGCCGTCCAGCCCGGCCGGGTCTCTCGCGTTGCGGGTGTACACCGTCGCGTTGTGGGCGAGCGCCGTCGCGGCGATCAGGAGGTCCATCGTCCGGGCTCGCGGCCGCTACCATCGTCGCGAACCTGTGGAAAGCCGCAGCCTGTGGAAAACCGGGAGGTCGCGCGAAGGCCTCAGGTCAGCGCTGGGTGGCGCGCGCGGCGGCCAGGCGGCAGTAGGCGGCGACGTCGAGAGTCTCGCCGCGGGCGCCGGGGTCGACGCCGGCGGCCGCGGCGATCCGGTCGACGTCGGCGGGTGAGCCCGCCCAGCCGGCGAGGGCCGTGCGCAGCGTCTTGCGGCGCTGGGCGAACGCCGCGTCGACGGCGGCGAACACGTCGGCGCGCAGCGCCTCGGAAGCCGGCGCCGGGCGGCGGGCGAACGCGACCAGGCCGGAATCGACGTTCGGCACCGGCCAGAACACCGACCGCGGCACAGGGCCCGCCGACCGAGCCTCGGCGTACCAGGCGAGTTTGACGCTCGGCACGCCGTAGACCCGGCCACCCGGCGGGGAGGTCAGCCGGTCGGCCACCTCCGCCTGGACCATCACCAGGCCGCGCTCGATCGACGGAACCCGTTCCAGCAGCCCCAGCAGCAGCGGCACGGCGATGTTGTACGGCAGGTTCGCCGCGAGCACCGTCGGCACATCCCCACCGTCGGCATCGCCGATGGCGACCCCGGCAGCATCGCTGACGGCAGTGCTGTCAGCGGCCGTCCCCGCGGCCGCGTCGGAGTCGGATGCCCGGCACGCCAGCTCGGCGGAACCGATTCGCAGGGCGTCCTGGGTGATCACGGTCAGGCGCCCGGCCGCAGCCGGGGCCAGCCGGGCGGCGGCGGTCGCCGGCAGCGCCGCGGCGAGCGCCGGGTCCACCTCGACGGCCACCACCCGGCGCGCGGCGCCGAGCAGCCCGAGGGTCAGCGACCCGAGCCCCGGCCCGACCTCGAGCACCGCGTCGTCCGGCCCGACGCGGGCCAACCGCACCAGCCGCCGGACCGTGTTCGGGTCGACCAGGAAGTTCTGCCCGCGCTTCTTCGTGGGCCGCAGCCCCAACGCCGCCGCGATCGCCCGGATGTCCGCGCCTGACAGCAGCCCGTCGACCCGTTCGCCGGGCGGGTCGTCCACCGGTACACCTGTCGCCACTCGTCGTCTCCCTGAACCGCTCTACCAGGGACCGAAGACACGTTCGGCGGTCGAGGCGACCGTGGCGGCCAGCTCGTCGACCGGGGTGGCCCGGACATCGGCGATCGCCCGCAGGGTCAGCGGCACCAGATAGGGACCATTGGGCCGGCCGCGATAGGGCATCGGGGTGAGGAACGGGGCGTCGGTCTCGACGAGCAGCAGGTCGGCCGGCGCGACCGCCGCGGCCGCGCGCAGCCCTTCGGCGTTCTTGAATGTGACGTTTCCAGCAAAGGACATGACGTAGCCCGCGTCCGCGCACACCTTCGCCATCTCGGCGTCACCGGAGAACGCATGGAAGACGACGGTGTCGGGCGCGCCCTCCTCGGCCAGGATGCGCAGCGTGTCGGCGTGCGCCTCCCGGTCATGGATCATCAGCGGCCGGCCGGTCTCCTTCGCGATCGCGATGTGCCGCCGGAAGCTGGCCTGCTGGGCGGCGTGCTGCTCGGGCGGCGTACGGAAGTAGTCCAGGCCGGTCTCGCCCACCGCGCGCACCTTGGGGAGCCGAGCAAGCATCGTGAGCTCGGTGAACGTCTCCTCGTCGACGCCGCGCGCCGCCTCGTTCGGGTGAATGGCGACCGCCGCGTAGACAGCGGGGAGCTCGGCCGCCACAGTCGCCTGCCAGCGGCTGGTCGGCAGGTCCACGCCGACGGTCACCATCCGCTGGATACCGACGGCTGCGGCGACCGCGACCGCCTCGGCCGGGGTGGTGCCCATGAGGTCGAGGTGGCAATGACTGTCGATGATCTCGACGGTCAGCGGGTCCGGCGGGGGAGGCGGCTCACCCTTGCGTCCCGTGTCTTTCGCGCGTGCGTTTTCGCTCGTCACTGGACCACCCCTGCCAAAGACCCCACACCTACCTTCACGGGCTTGTTGAGGCCCGGATACGCTGCGGCAGGACGCTGTTCGCGTGGTTCCAGATCCTATGGCTCGCGAGTCGCGGTCCTCGTGTGGCCAGATCTGGGCATCTGGCCACCCTGCCAACATCGGGGATGCCACTCCATGGGTCGCTTGCTACACGGATGCCGATGACCGCACTGACCGTCGCACTCGTCACTCCACTCACCGGTCCCGACGCGACGCAGGGCTTGGCCAGCCTGCGCGGGCTAACCCTGTGGGCACGGGACGAGTACCTGCCCCCGCCATGGACCGACATCAGCGTGACGGCGTACGACGCCTACCCCGACCCGGCGGTGGCGATGCGGACCGCGGCGGCTGCCAGACCGGCGGCCATCATCGGCCCCTACGGCAGGCGCGCGGCGCTCGCCGCGGCCTCCGCGACCGACCGCGTGGTGTTCAACGCCGGTGCGCCGACCACGCGTTTCATGCGCCAGGCGTATCCCAAGGTCATCAACATCGCGGCGCCGTCGTCGACCTGGCCGCGGCAGGTGCTCGCGCTGGTCCGCTCGGCCGACCGGACGGCCCGCAAGGCGGTCCTGCTGCTCGCGGCCGGCGACTTCGCCGTCGAGGCCACCGCCAGCACCAAGGCGGCGGCCCGCTCGCTCGGGTTCGAGGTCACCACCAGCACCTTCGGCCCGGGCCAGGCCGCGATCGCCGCCAGCCGGCTGCCGGCGGCCGACGTGCTGATCGTGCACGCGGGGCCGGACGAGGAGCTGACGGCGGCCACCGCCCTGCTGCGCCGGCCCTGGAAGGCGGCCGCCTTCTCCACGGCGATCAGCGCTCAGGGCGCCGCCACCTTCGGTGACTCGAGCGACGGCCTGCTCGCGCCCGGCAGCTGGTTGCCCGACAGTATGGCCGAGACGACCACCGGCCCGAATGCCTGGGCGTTCACGGCAGACTTCAGCGCCCTGCACGGCACGCCACCGACGGCGACGGCCGCCTGGACCTTCGTGGCCGGGCTGATCCTCGGCGCGTCCATCCGGCGTTCGGGCAGCGCCGACGACGCCGCGGTGCTCGCCGCCGCCCGCGGCCTGGACACCACCACGCTGCTCGGCCGGTTCCGCCTCGACGAGACGACCGGCCTGCAGGTGGGCCATCAGGTCCCGATCGTGCAGTGGCAGTCCGGCACGTCGTGGACGGTGTGGCCCCGGGAAGGCGCGCGGGCGCGGTTCGCTCATCCCCGTTGGCAGGCCCGCTCGGCGAACCCCAACCTCAACCCGCGCCCGTATCACTCGTCGCCGTAGCGGCCGTCTCGCCGTAGCGGGGCGCCGACGGTGCCCGATCGGGCGTCGCGCCGCGGCAGCCGGGTCGTCAACCGGTCGTCGCGAGCGTGCGGTCGTCGCGAGCGTGCGGTCGTCGCGAGCGTGCGGTCGTCGCGAGCGTGCGGTCGTCGCGAGCGTGCGGTCGTCGCGAGCGTGCGGTCGTCGCGAGCGTGCGGTCGTCGCGAGCGTGGCCGGGTTCGCTGGCAGGTGAAAGGCTGGGCGGCGAGGCGCCACGACGGTGACGCGAACTGCGACGAAGATCGGCCAAGGACGGCGTGGCTGGAGGTGCTTCGTGTCGACAGGGCCGGTCACGCTGCCGAGCGAGACCGGTGGCCATGGCGACTCCCCTGACGCCGACCCGAACACCGCCCGGCCTGGGCGGCCAGGCAGCGCTCCTGCCGGGCCGGGCACGGGTCAGGGCGCGCCGCCTGGCCTGCGCCGCCGTCGGCTGCTGCGCAGCGCCGCCGCCCTGCTGGCGATCGTGTTCGTCCTCGCCACGGCGAGGCAGTTCGTCTTCCCGCAGCGGGACACACCCACCCGAGTCGACGCGATCGTGATGTTCGCCGGCAGCGCCGGGCGCCTCGAGTGGGCCGTCTACCTCGCCCGCCTCGGGTACGCCCCCGTGCTCGCCGTCTCGCAGCCGACACCGGACGACATCTGTCCGCCGGACACGATCCCGAACGTCAAGGTCATGTGTTTCCACCCGCGACCGCTGACCACCCAGGGCGAGGCGCGCTGGACGGCCACGGCAGCCGCCGCGCACGGCTGGCGCTCCATCCTCGTGATCACATCGACGCCACAGGACAACCGCGCGCGGCTGCGCCTGGGCCGCTGCTACGACGGCGACATCAGAGTCAGCCCGGTGGGCCCGCCGACCCGGGCCGCCTGGGCCTACATGATCCCGTACGAGATGGCCGCGACGGTGAAGGCCCTCGTCTTCCAACGCGGCTGCTGACCCGAGCGCGGCCCGGGCCTGGCCATGAGTCAGACCGCCACCGTGGAGACGCGTACGGGGACCGGCCCGCCGAGGGCGGTGAGCTCGGCGAGCCAGAGGTCGGCCAGCCCGGCGTGCCGCGGCACGCTCGCGCTCGCCGTGAACGCGACGCTGGTCAGCGTTCCAAGGCCGAGCAGCATGACCGAGAGGTGCTGGCGCCCCACGAACAGCGGGGGCATTCCGATCAGCGCCGATACCTCCCGGCCCGCGACGGAGTACGGGCCACGCAGGGTCCCGACGTTGGTCGCCACCAGCGCCGCCTCCTTCGGACGCGCCCCGGAGGAGGCGATCTGGGCCAGCACGCGGGGCGGCGCGTTCGGTGGGGTCTTCTCCACGATTCGCCGCCCGACCGCGACCAGGCTTCCGCCCGCCTTGGCCCGCCGAGTCTCCGCAGCGATCAGGGCCAGCCGCCGGCGCGGGCCGGGCTCCGCGCACGGCAGCGCGATCCGCGTACCGAAGGTGAAGTTGGACATCAGCTCGCGCTCGCTCTGCCTGCGCAGGCTGACCGGCATCGCGGTGTGGATGGGGCGCCGGCCCGGCCCCCACTCCGGCAGCGACCACGCGCGCAACGCGCCGGCGATGGCCGCGAGGTAGACGTCGTTGATCGTCACCGCGTGCCGGCGGGCGATCCAGCGCAGCGTCTCGACCTCGGTGATCGCCCAGGTGTGCCGCGCCTCGCCCCGGGGTGGGCCGCCCCAGGAGGCCAGCTGGCGCGTCGGGGGTATCCCGCGCGGCAGCCCGGCGATCATCCGGGCGTAGTCCCGCGCGCGCGGCGCGCCGATCGCCGGCAGGTTGGCCAGCGCCGGTTCACGGTCGGGCCCGAACAGCAGGTGCAGCGCCTGCTGCAGGGCGCCGCCGTCCTGGTGGATGTGGCTGACCCGGTAGACGATGGCGACGCTGTCCCGGCTGTGCCCGTGCAGCAGGCAGAGCCGCCACAGCGGGCGGTCCTGGTCGAGCGGCCGCGTCGCGATCCGGTCCAGCGCCGCCCGCAGGCCGTCCTCCCCGCTGCCGGGGGGCAGTTCCTCGGCGCCGACGTGGTAGTCGAGGTCGAGGTCGAGGTCGAGCTCCCAGACGGTGTCGTCTCTGGGCGCGAACGGGGTCGGCCGGGAAAGATGCTCGGTGAGCGCGGGCGCCTCGCGCAACCGTTCCGCCACGTGCGCGCGCAGCTCGACGACGGTCAGCGTCGGGTCGTCGACGGTCAGCATCACGCCGTATTCGTGGTACTCCCCGGGGTTGAGCCGGGTGAAATGTAAGAAGGCCCGGTCGCCGGTGGTCAGCGGCCTGGTCTGCGGGCTGGTCTGCGGGCTGCGCCCGGCAGCGCCCACGGAGGTCTGTGTCACGCAGAGTCCTTCCGGTATCGCCGACGCCCGGACCAGCGTTGACGACCGACCCGGTCGGTAGATCCTGCCACTTCCGGCAAGACCGCCCAAATCCGGCGGATCAGTGCGTGTTTACTTGAATCAGCGTTTGTCTTGATACCCCCGTAGTGGGGTTCCTAGCGCGCCCTTTGCCCGCTAGCCGGCGGACGAGGAGAGCCGGTCGATGCCGACGGCGCGGCGGACGCCGGCGAGCAGCGGCCGGGAGCGCTCACGCGCCCGCTCGGCCCCCTCGGCGAGGATCTTGTCGATCTCGCTGTCGGGAGCCATCAGCTCCTCGTAGCGTTCGCGCAGGGGCGCGAGCTGGGTGTTGAGCTCCTCGAACAGGGCGTTCTTCAGCTCGCCCCAGCCGGTGCCACCCGCCTCCAGCCGCCGGCGCATGTCGGCCACGGCCTCGGGTCCGGCGAAGTTCTCGTAGAGCTGGAAGGCCGCCGAGCTGTCGGGGTCCTTCGGCGCCTCGACGGGGGTGCTGTCGCTCTTGATCGACCGGACGAGCTTGCGGAGCCGGTTCTCCGGGGCGAACAGCGGGACCGTGTTCTGGTACGACTTGCTCATCTTGCGGCCGTCGAGGCCCGGCAGCACCCGGCCCGAGTCACCCGGCGGCGTGATCCCCTGGGGAATCGTCAGCGAGCAGACGTCACCGAACAGGTGGTTGAACGAGCCCGCGATGTCGGCCGCGATCTCCACGTGCTGCATCTGGTCCTGGCCGACCGGCACCACGTCCGCACTCATGATCAGGATGTCGACCGCCATCAGCACCGGGTAGCTGTACAGCCCCATGTTGATGCCGGCGTCCAGGTCGGCCAGCCCCGCCTCGGCGTTGCGGTCCCGGGCCGCCTTGTAGGCGTGCGCCCGGTTCATCAGGCCCTTGCCGGTGACGCAGGACAGAATCCACTGCAGCTCGAAGATCTCCGGGATGTCGGACTGCCGGTAGAAGATCGTCTGCTTCGGGTCGAGGCCCAGTGTGATCCAGGTGGCCGCCACCGAGCGGGTCCAGCTCGCCATCTGGGCACGGTCGCGCACCGACGTCAGCGCGTGGTAATCGGCGATGAAGTAGAGCGACTCGTACTTCGCCGTCATCGCCAGCGCCGGCCGGATCGCTCCGATGTAGTTGCCCAGATGCGCGTCGCCGGTTGGCTTGATGCCGGTCAGCGAGACCTTCTGGCCCTCGTGTGCCATGCGCCTCAGTCTACGGACGGTGAGCCAGCGCCTTTCCGACCCGCTTCGGCTACGAGGCCGCGACGTGGCCTCGTAGCGAGGCCGCGGCGTGGCCTCGCCGACTGCCGGCTCCCGCCGGTGGTTCCCGGCCGCCGCATGCCTGCCCGCTCAGCCGGCCGGGGCGACTGCCAGCCGGCGAAGCTCGTCACGGTGACGCGCGGCGTAGCCGATCATGAACCGGACGTGTCGAGCGGCATCCCGCAGCGAGTGCAGCTTCGAGGCGCCCGACCGCGGGTGATAGGTGATCGGCACCTCCGTGACCCTCAGCCGCGCGGCCGCCGCGGCGACGACCAGCTCGGAGGCCAGCTCCATCCCGCCGTGCCGTGGCGCCATCCGTTCGTAGGCGGCCCGGGTGAACGCCCGCATCCCCGAGTGCGCGTCCGAGGTCCGCAACCCGAACATCCGGTTGAGCATCTGGGTGAGCACCGGGTTGCCGATGTATCGGTGCGTCCATGGCATCGCCCCCGGCAGGATGTTGCCGGCGAACCGAGAGCCGAGCACGTAGTCGGCGTCGCCGGCGCGCAGCGGCGCGAGCAACCGGGACAGTTCGCCGAAGTCGTAGGAACAGTCCGAATCGCCCATCACCAGGTAGTCGCCGCGGGCGGCGGCGAAGCCCGCGAGATAGGCGTTCCCGTACCCTCGGCGCGGTTCTCGGACCACCCATGCGCCCGCCTCGGCAGCGACCCGGCGAGAGTCGTCTCGCGAGCCGTTGTCGACGACGATCACTTCCCCGGGCAGTTCGGCGGCGGTCATGCCTGTCAGTGCCGCGCGGACGCAGCGGCCCACGGACTCCTGCTCGTTGAGACATGGCATTACGACGGAGACGGCCGGCCGGCCACGGACCGGTGGGGCAGGCGGGGCAGGCGGGGCAGGTGCCGCCGCCGCCGAGCGGTCGACCGCCTGCCACGGGTCAGGCAGCCAGCGCGCCCCCGCAATACGCCCTCGGAGCAAGGTCCCGGGCCGGTCCAGCCTTGAGGTGTGCTCGGTCACGTAGATTCGTCTACCCCCTCCGCCCCGCGGAACGCACGGTGCCCGGCTTAACACGAAGCGGCACTACGCTCACGGGATAACGGCACCTAGCCAGGACAACGGAGTCGCCCGCTGACGATATGTGGACAACGATGAGCCACCTACCACCAGGCAGTGGCAGCGAGCAAGGGGGGTCGCTGGAGGTAGCGTGACCCGGTCAGGGATCGTGGTAAATCACCACGTCCTGCGGAAGCCCGTCGTACACGAGTTAGCTTCCGCGCGTCCGACGGCGCCGGCAGCCTTCCCCAGGAAGGCGCGGCCAGTCCCGACGCACGTCCCGGGTCATTCTGGGGGACCGATCCGAGCCGCTCCGGTCCGGACGGCGATCGAGAGGAATCATCATGGCGGATGTGTCAGTGCGCTTCGCGATGACCGACGACAGCGAGATCGTGCTGAACCTCTCGCTGACCCAGGCGATCCGGCTGACGGAGGCGATCGCTTCCAAGGTGAGCCAGGCGATGACCGAGCAGCCGCGTGGGCTCGGCCCCTCGATGACCGGGTCGATGCCCGCCGGGATGACCGGGGGCCTGAACGGGACCGGTGGGTACCCGCCCGGGGTCCGCCCCGGCCCGTACGGCGGTGCGTAGCCACACGGCCTCACCGACGGCCCGGCAAGGGACCACCTCGCGCTCCCAGGACCTGCCCAGGCACCCGCCCCGCCCGACCGGGTCGCCGCTGGTAGTGGTCCACACACGTGGGTCCGCGCATAGTGGTCCACACGCCGGTCCGACCAGGTGCGGCGGCTGGCGGCCAGCCGACAGCTCCACCCGCGCCATCGAGAGTGGAAGATACGGAAATCCGCTCGTCGGCCCGATAACCTGAACCCGAAGATCGCACGATGTCAGCGCGGCACGGTGGCTCGAGGCACGGTGGCTCGAGAGGGCCGTCGTCGCGGTGACGGACGAGCGAGCACCGATCCGATCACGCCGGTCGGATCACAGCACAGCCCCGCGGCCGCATCTGGCCCGGGTAACAGGACCGGGGCTACACAAACCCGAGCCGACGGGCGCGGAGGGCGAGAACGATGGCGGGACTGGACCGTTTCCGGGTGGTCGTGGAGGCGGGCCGCGGCCACGAGACCGGCGTGGTGGTCCGGCTACCCGGCGTTCTGATCGTCGCCAGGGCCGGTCGGCCGCAGACGGCCGAGACCGCACGGCGGCTGCTGGATCTGTGCGCCGAAGTGGCGGCCGAGCCCGGCGACTCCGCGAGCACCGGCCGCCGGCTGGTCCGCCGGGTGGCTGGGCTGCTCGCCGCCGCCGACCCGGAGCAGGTGCCCGACTTCACCTTGCTCACCGCGGTCGGCGACCGTATCGCGGCGCTGGTCCATGGCGCGATGGACGTTGCGGTCGCAGGCTCGAGCCCGCTCACCCTCTCCGGCATCGACTCGGCGACCTGGGTCGACCGGCTGCTGCCGGACGGGCTCACCCACCTGCACGTGGCCCCCACCGGTTCCCTCGGCATGAACGGAGCTCCGGACGACGAAGCGGAGCTGACCGGGACCGGCTTCGGCTTCCCCCTGGACCTGCGTATCGGCGCGGTCCCCGGGGTCGGCGCGAGCCTGCTGCCGTCTCGGGACGCGCCACCTCCGATCCCGAGGTCGGCGACCGAGGACCTCCTGGCCGGGTACGGCCCGCCGCGCGAGCCCGCCACCGCCGCCGAGCGGATCCCGGTCCCCGTCGAGCGCATCCCGGAGCAGCAGTCCATCGCCCCACCCGCGCTCGCCCCGCTGCTGACCAAGGAAGAGCAGGCGCACCGGGCGCAGTCCGGCTCGGAGCCGACCCAGGCGGCCGACTTCGACGAGCTGGAGGAGCTCGACCAGTTCGACCAGTTCGACCAGGAGGCGCCCACCGAGCTCGCCCGGCAGGTGCCGAGCCCGAACGGGCACGCGGACCCTCGGGTGCACGGTGAGCTGACCGAGGAGGACGAGAGCGAGGCGCTCACCCAGCTGCCCGGCCAGACGTTCACCGTCTCGGACCTGATCGATGACGACGACGCCCCGACCATGCTGCCGAACAGCGACCAGGCGCAGGTCGAGGGCGTGCTGTGCCCGAACGGGCACTTCAACCACCCACAGGCGCCTTACTGCGCGCAGTGCGGAACGTCGCTGTCCTCGACCGAGAGCCAGTCGGTCTGGCGGCCCAGGCCGCCGATCGGTGTGCTGGTCTTCGACGACGGGCAGACGATCCCGGTCGACATCGACCTGGTGATCGGCCGCCAGCCAGACCGGGACGACGCGGTCCGCGCGGGCAACGCCCGGCCGCTGCCGGTCGAGGACGGTGAGAGCGCGGTGTCCCGGGTTCACGCCGTCATCACGCTCGACGGCTGGGACGCGGTGATCACGGACCGGGGCTCGGCGAACGGCACCTACATCGCGCCACCCGAGGCGACCGTCTGGACCGCGTTGGAGCCCCATCAGCCGGCTCCGCTCACCTCCGGCACCCGGGTCCAGGTCGGCAAGCGCACCTTCGTCTTCAACAGCCAGGTCTAGGCCGGTCTAGGCCGGTCTAGACCGGTCTAGACCGTCGCTGCCACGGCCGGGCCGCGGGCCGCGGGCCGCGGGCCGTGGCAGCGACGGTGCACAGGGTCCGCCATCTTCGCGCGGAGGCGGGGTTAGCCTCGTGGAGGGCGATCCTCGTCGCCGGGCTCGGTGGGGCCACCAGGACAGCGCGGTGGTGGCGTGACCGTCGGGCCGCGGCGGAGGATGCGCTTCGGTCAACGAATCCGGACCCACGAGGAGCCGACTTGCCGGAGCCCACCGCTACGCCGCCGGTCGCGGCCGGAGACGCCGAGGCATCCGCGCTCGGTCCCGGGCCCGCCGAGGTCCAGCTCGCCATGGCGCGGCGGCGGCCGCGGCTGCTGTGGGCGCCGCTAGTGCTGCTCGTCGGAGTCGCGCTGGTCGCCGCGGGGTTCGGCCTGCGCGGGCTGGCCGGGGGCGCCCCGTCCGACAGCTCGGTCGATGCCGGCTTCCTGCGCGACATGGCCGAGCACCACGCGCAGGCCGTGCAGATGGGCATGCTCGAGTTCAGCCACGGCGCGGACCAGGACACGGTCGCGAGAGCCCAGGACATCGCGCTCAGCCAGCAGCGCGAGATCGGAATCATGAACACCTGGCTCTCCGACTGGGGGCTCGGGCAGTCGACCGTTGGCGAGCCCATGCGCTGGATGGGCGGCGCTGGCGCCACAGCCGACGAACACGCCGCGCACAGCGGCTCCGGCTCGCTGGGCACGCCAGTTGGCACGGATGGAGTCCGGATGCCAGGGATGGCCAGCGACACCGAACTGGCCACGCTGGCCGCCGCACAGGGCCGGGACAGCGACGTGCAGTTCCTCACATTGATGATTCACCATCATCGTGGCGGGATCGCGATGGCCCAGTACGCCTCCCAGCACGCGAGCGAGGACAAGGTGCGAGCGCTGGCGAAGGCGATGGTCGTCGTGCAGTCGCAGGAGATCGAGCAGATGCAGTTCGACCTCCAGCGCCTCGGCGCCCCCACAGCCTGAGAGCGCTTCCCGCCTGACGGTGCCTCCCCGCCGACGGCGCCGCCGCGCCGGCCGGCGACCGTCGGCTGACCGCCGCCGGAAATCCCAGGTCACGAACGAAACTCAGCCGCGCCTTAAAACGATCACCTTGCATGGATTCGGTAGGCTTCCCCCCGATTCGGCGGTCGTTCAAACCGTCAAGTGGTCTGGGAGGTGGCCTGATGCGCCCGCCGTCACCACTGCCCCGGCCTGCTCGCCGGCGTCGTCAGGCTGGTTGCGCCAGGGACCGGACGGCAACCGGAGTTTCCCGGACCGCCGTCTTCCTGCTCGTGTGAGGTTCGTCGATGTCCGCACTGCCCGGCCCTGCCCCGGCGCCGTCCGCCCGGCCGCGCCGCGGCGCCGCTCGCCTGGCGATCGCGATGCCCGGGCTGTTCCGCGTTCCCTCGGGGGTGCGGGAGGCCCTGCGCAGCCCTCGGCAGGTGAGCGTGGAGCTGGTCGCCGGGCTGGTGACGGCCTTGGCCCTGATCCCTGAGACGATCTCGTTCTCGGTCGTCGCCGGCGTCGACCCGGCGGTCGGTCTGTTCACCTCCTTCATCATTTCGGCGGTGATCGCCTTCGCCGGCGGCCGGCCGGCGATGGTCTCGGCCGCAGCCGGCTCGATGGCGCTCGTCGCCGCGCCGTTGGTACGAGCGCACGGCTTCCAGTACCTGTTGGCGGCGACGATCGCGGTCGGAATTCTGATGTTCCTGCTCGGCCTTGCCGGGGTGGCGCGGCTCATCCGCTTCGTGCCACGCACGGTCATGATCGGGTTCGTCAACGCGCTCGCGATTCTGATCTTCCTGGCCCAGATGCCGCATGTCTTCGGCCACAGCTGGCGGGTCTACCCGCTGGTCGCGGCCGGTCTCGCGGTCCTGTCGGTCCTGCCCCGGCTGACGAAGGTGGTACCGGCCCCGCTGGCGGCCGTAGCCCTGCTGACCCTGGTGACGACCACGTTCCACCTGAACGCGCCGACGGTCGACGAGGAGGGCGCGCTGCCCACGGGCCTGCCGGTACCCGGCCTCCCAGATGTCCCGATGACGTGGGACACCGTCCGGATCCTGCTGCCGTACGTGCTCGCTCTGACCGCCGTCGGCCTGCTGGAGACGCTGCTCACCGCGCAGATCGTCGACCAGATGACCGACACCCGGCATGATCCGAACCGGGAGTCCTGGGGGCTGGGGATCGCCAACCTGGTCAGCGGGGTGTTCGGCGGGATGGGCGGCTGCGCGATGATCGGCCAGACGATCCTCAACGTGTCCTCGGGCGGCCGCACGCGGCTGTCCACCTTCGCCGCCGGCGGTTTCCTCCTGCTGTTGGTGCTGCCCCTGCACGCCGTCGTCGCGGTCATCCCGATGGCGGCGCTGGCGGCCGTGATGGTCGTCGTCGCCGTGATGACGTTCGAGTGGAACAGCGTGCGCCCGGCGACGCTGCGCCGCACGCCCATCGGCGAGACGCTGGTGATGGTGGCGACGGTCGCCGTCGTCGTGCCAACCCACAACCTCGCCTACGGCGTGGTCGTGGGGGTGATCCTCGCCGCGCTGCTGTTCACCCGCAAGGCCGCGCATCTGGCGAACGTGACCAGCGTGCTGGACCCGGAAGGCGGCGTCCGGATATACGCGGTACAGGGGCCGCTGTTCTTCGCCTCGACCGGCGACCTCATCACGGCCTTCGACTACGCCCACGACCCGCCCCGGGTCGTGATCGACCTGTCCGACGCGGACGTCCTGGACTCCGCCGCGGCGGCCGCGCTCGACGACGTCCTGCGTCGCTACGCCGGCCGAGGCCGGACGGCCGAGATCACGGGTATCAGCCACACGAACGCGGCACTGCTGCGCCGCGTAACCAGCACGAAGGCGGCCAACGACTAGCGCGGGTATCGGACGCCGACAGCGGACCCGGGCCGGCCGTGGGCTCCGTGACTGTGCCGTCCGCGCGGAATTCTCGGCGTCGACAGTGAATCCGGCCGGTAACCCGCCGGCCGGTCGAGTCGCGACGACGACCATGAACAGGCTGCTTCCGCTCGCCTACCGGTGCTTTCCGTCATCACCTGGTTGCGTCATGGGAGGCCAGGAACCTATTATTTTCCAGCCAGGCGCCGAGCCACCTTCGTGGCGGAACTGAGCGACGGAAGTCTGCGACGGAACTGCTTGACAGGGAAGTCGCGGCAGCATCGTCGCCACAGGGAGGATCCGACATGCACTCGCTCGACATGCAGTTTGACGATGACGACCTCGTGGTAGCAGTCGAAAGGCTGTCCGAGGTCCAGGACCGCCACGATGCCGAGCACTCCGACAGCGACGGAAGCGACGGCTGACCTACGCAAATCCCGCGTGATGACGGCCGGGCGACGCGCCCCGAACAGACCGTGAGATCTACCGCCGTGGGAAAAAGTACGCTCGCGACGGAGCATCTTCTGGTATGCGGTCTCGAAGGCGCGTTCGCCTGGCCCGATGCGACCCAGCTGGGGCGTGAGTTCACACTGGGCCGGCTCGACGACCGGTCCCTTTGTGATCGGCTGATGACCCCGTCCCGGCTTCTCGACATTGTCACGAGAAGGCAGCTCGAGCCACCCCAGCTACGCCTCTTCCAGGACGGCCGTGAACTCCATCCGAGTGCTTTTCTGCGTCCCCGGGTGAACCGGCGGGGCCAGGCGCAGCGCATGGTGGACACCGAGGCGTTGGAAAATCTCCTCGACACCGGCGTCACGCTGGTCCTGGACGCCGTGGAAACCTTTGATCCCGCACTGGAGATCGCCACCCGGGCGCTTCGCTGGTGGGCTCGCGACGTGGTGCAGGTCAACGCCTATCTCACCACCCGTTCGACCGGAGGATTTCCGCTTCACTGGGACGATCACGATGTGGTCGTCGTCCAGCTCGCGGGTAACAAGACCTGGGACGTCAGGAACCATTCTCGGCCGGTCCCGATGTACCGCGACGCGGCGCCGAACTCGGTTCCCAGCCCAGACGTGGTCTGGCAGGGCACCCTCACGCCGGGCGACGTGCTCCACATCCCCCGCGGGTACTGGCACCAGGCGACCCACGCGAACCACGAAGATCCGCTTAGCCTGCATCTGACCTTCGGCTTCGTCAAACGCACGGGCGTCGACTGGCTGGCCTGGATCGCCGACCAGGCGCGCGAGCTGGAGATCTTCCGGCGCGATCTCGTCCGTTCCGGCTCCGCGCAGGAGCAGGAGGCCGAGCGAGCCCGGCTGGTGGCAGCGGCCATGGAGCTGCTCCGCTCCCGGCCGCCGGCGACTTTCCTCACCGACCGTGAACGGTCGCGGCCACCGGCCCGGCACGCGCCGGCGCTGCCGGCGGCCCGCGAGCCGGACGTCGTCGTCTGCGTGACCGAGTTCGCCCCGCACGTCGAGCGTGCGGGCGGTGATCTCGTGGTCTACGCCGGCGGACGGAAGATCACCATGCGGGAGAAGGCCGGACCGGCGCTCGACCTGCTACTCAGCGGCTGCCCGGTCGATCTGGAACGGGCCGGCGTCGAGTGTGGGATCAATGTCAGGCCACTCGCCCGTGTCCTCATCCAGGAGGGGATATGCATAGGCCTGACCGACGAGTCGTCCTCGGCCTATACCGGACTCGTCACCGGCGGGACCTCCTGGAAGCTGCCCTAGCGCGCGGCGTCCGCGACCTGGACACGGCGTTCAACTACGGCGGCTTCACCTCCCACGCGAAGCTCGCGGCGGCCGCCGCCGACCTGCTGCCCGAGTTCCACCTGTCGACCAAGGTCGGCTTCTTTCCATCGCCGACGGACGGTTCCGGGCTGGAGCGCTCCGAGCAGGAGCGCTCCGAGCGGGCGCCAGGCGCGGCGCCCGGTCGCGAGCACTCCCTGGACCCGGCCAGGCTGCGGCGGGCACTGGAGACGAGCATCGACGATCTTGGCCGCACACCCGATGTCGTCTTCCTGCACAACCCGGAACGATCGCTGCGGACGGTCGAGCCGGCGCGTGGCCGCGACCTGTTCGGCGCGGCGGCGCAGGCGCTCGACGAGGCCAGCCGGTCCGGGCTGTGCGGTGCGTGGGGCGTCTCCACCTGGGACGCCCAGCCCCTCATCGACGCCCTGGCCGGCGCAGACATGGCCGCCCAGCCCCGCCCGCAGCACCTGATGCACCGGGTAGGCGTCCTCGTCGGGCCGGAAGCGCTCGCCGCGGCGGACACACTCGCCGAGCTGCTCGGGGTGGGCGTCGACGGCCGCTGGGGCATGAGCCCGTTCGGCGGCGACACCCGCCAGCCCTTCTGGGCGGACCTGCGGGTCACCGCGCTGCTGGGCGACCCCGCGCCTACGGGCGTCGGGCCTGCGCAGGCCGCGTTCCGGCTCGCCTACGAGCTGCCGCCGGTCACCCGCGTGGCCGTCAGCACGAACGACCCCGACCATCTGGGGGAACTCGCCGGCGCCGCGCGGCTGGGCGTCGACGCGGGCCGGGTCGAGCGGTACCGGGTCCTGCTGGCGCACCGGCGGCGGCTCGTCGACGCTCCCTAGAGATCGTTCCTAGACGATCGATGCCGAGGCCTGACCGGTGGTCATGGTCGAAGACACACTCGCAGGCAGGCTGGGACTGACGTTCGAGGCGCTGTCCGTCTCCTCGATGACGTTGACGTCCCAGTGGTAGACCGGCTTGGACAGCGGGGCGGCGCAGGTGTACTGGATGGCGGTGTCCTCCCGCTGCTCGCGGCGAAGCTCCAGCCGCCAGCGCCGCGCGCCGTCGTCGATCAGCGCCTCGTAGGCCGGGCTGGTCCCTGGCCTGCCCGGCTCGTGCTGGGGGCCGGCCGGGACGACCGTGATGCCTGGCAGGTCCGCCGGGTGGCGCAGGTCGAACTTCTCCCTGTACCAGATCTCCGCGACCGCCTCGGCCGGCGTCGCGCCGAGCCGCCCGCGCAGGTGGGCCAACGGGAGCAGCCCCGTCTCGGCGAGTTCGCGCAGCTCGTCGTCGGACAGGTCGTCCAGCCGGCCGAGCAGGTAGCCGCTGGGCAGCAGGACGGCCGTCGTCGCGAACCGGTCGCCGCCGAGGTGGGTGACGCCGTAGATGGGCGCCTCCGGCACCAGGCTCTGAACCCGGCGGATCAGACCGCCGCCGCGCACGCCACAGCAGGTGTCGTGCCGGCCATGGATGCAGACGCCGATGAACTGCGGCTGGGTGGTGGGCGCCGCGGCGTGCCAGGCCCCGTCGGCGGACCGGGTGCGGACCATCCGGGTGTGGGCGTCCCAGACCAGCGGCCGCTCGGTCGTCGGGCGGCCCGGATAGGGGCGGTAGTACAGCGTCTTGACGCGCGAGAACGTCGGCAGCCCGACACCGTCCGGCTCGGCCGGACGTACCGCCTGCGGCCACGGGCCCGGGACCGGGAGAAAGTGAAATGCCTCGACGTCCGGGACAGTCCCCCGCAGCTCCTCGTCCACCAGGCGCGACTGCGCGCCGCAGCGGCTGAGGGTACGATCATCCAAAGCCTCGTGATCGTCCCCACGCGCGGGTTCTGGCGCAGCGGGTTCCGGCCTCGGCGCGCCCCCGCATGGGGAGGGCACTGGGCCCTGGGGGGCTTCTGCCACCACGGAACCTCCGAATACCGTCAGACTGGCCTGCTTAGGTTGCTTAGGTACGCCTAACCTTACGACAGTCTCCTGGTGACGCGCACGAACAACCAGCCGGGGTGTGCCCACCGCCACTCGGTCAGGTTTCAGCAGCCCACGCCCGTACCCCGGAAGAGGGGTGAGCCGGCGCCCGGGCGGGTAGCTGGCAGATCGAGCCCGTCCATCGGCCTGGGATTGCCCCCTAGTGACGTTGCTGCCTCTGCAACTGCAGAGGCCCGTACGTCCCCCTGCCGCCCATGACGCCTCGCTAGGCCACCGCAAGCGGGGATCTGCCCTCATTACGGGCAGGGACCCCGGCGGCCGGAGCTAGCGGAACGTTGGGGAGCCTTCGGCCGGCGGCGGCGCGGCCCCACCCGGACCGGGTCTACCCGGCCCGGCCCGCATCAGTGCCCAGTGAGACCGAGAGCACGGTCGGCCGTCACCGGGCCCGCACGGCGCGAGGAGGCGGACGTGACCCCTGGATGGTCAGCGAGAGAATCGTCACTCCCACCCGGAGCAGCCGGGCCGCCAGTCGGAGGCACGGCTCGAGTCTCGGCCGCTCAGGCCTCGGACACTCGAGCCTCAGCCGGAGGCGCGGCTGGCTCGCCGACCACGGCTGCCGCGGCCGGCGAGCCAGGCCGCCCGCCGACAGCGCGCCGCGCCATGCTTGGCGCATGTCAGCCCGGGCACGCGGGGCGGGCAGCCGGCGTCCGGCGGCTCACGCTCGCGATTCCGCTCGCGACGCTGGTCGCGCTCCTGGCTGGCGGCAGCCCCGCCACGGCGACGCCGGCAGCGGCGACGGTCACGGCGACGCCCGCGACGTCCTGCCTCACGGCAAGTCCCGCCGCCGCGGCGCAGCCCATCGCCGTCGCGCCGGCCGCCGCTCAGCCCCACGCTCAGCCCGCCGCCGACCAGTCCGGTGGGGGGCTGCCGGTGGCCGGGGCGGAGGCGGTGGTCCGGTCGCACGGATACACGCCGGCCGACACGTCCGGCTACGACCCAGACCGGACACTCAGCGTCATCATTGGCGTGCTCGCCACCTCGGCCGACGGCCACCCGCAGCGCGCGTTCTTCTTCAACCACGGCCAGTACGTGGGAATCGACGCCCCCGTGCCGAGCGCGGGGGTCTCCTGGGTCTGGTCCACCGACGACACCATGGCGCTGCAGTACCAGCTGTACCGCCCCGACGACCCGATGTGTTGCCCCACCGGCGGCGCGTCGACAGTGCGGTTCCAGTGGCTGGGCGGCCGGGTCGTCGCGGCCGATCACCTGCCGTCCTCTGACTGGAACGCGCCCCTGAGCCGGCGGTAGCCGTACATCGATTGGCAGGCGCGCCCGGTGTTCCCGCACCGGGACCGGCCCGTGACCATATGCGGGTGCCCGCGCAGCTTCACCATGCTCCGGGCCTCGCGGACCGCGCGGGCCATCAGCTGATTCCGTACAGCCTCAGCCAGCCCGTCGACCCAAATCTCCTTCAGCGCGACCCGCACCTGAAGCGCCTGGTCCTCGGCCTCCCAGACGACGCCCATTCCCCCACCGCCGAGTGACCGGATCAGCCGGTACCTCCCCGCCACGACCCGCGCATGTCCGTCCACGGTCGCCCCCGATCAGGCACAACTCGCTAGGCACCCGAAAAAGAGGATTATCGTCCGCTAGCACCGGGGGGGGCGATCAGACCTAGGTAATAGGTGACAGCGTGCTCGACCTCCGCGAGTTCGTCGCGTTCGAGGTAGTGCACCGGATCGCCAACGATGTAGTCGGTGTCGAGGCTCCGGATCTGGTCGACGAGAAACCGTGTCTCCTGACCGTTGACCTCGAGGGCCGGTCGGAAGGCTGCCGGCTGTGCGCTGGTCGACGTCGGGACGATGGTCGCGACACTCCACGCCATCGAGGTCGGGCTGAGGACGAGACCGAGGCGGCGGCCACGCTGTTCGTGGCCGCGCTTGGCATCGCCGAGGTCGACGCGGTAGACCGCACCACGGATCACCACGCGTCGGCCTCAGCATTGAGATCCTCGTCCGCGAGCCGCTCCGCGTCGGCGCGCGCCTTAGAGAGCCACACCTCGCGTTCAAGGAGGCGAAGCGCGCGGCGGATCACGTCGCTGGTCCCCTCGTTGGGGCCCATCGCCGCCTTGATGATCCGCTCGTCCTCGTCCGTGGGTCTGAAGCCAATGGTTGCCGCCATAGGTCGATCATACTCACCTGTCGAACAAATGTCATGCAGATGTTCAACAGTTCGGTCGGCCAATGATTACGAGCGGTCCACCGACGACACCATGGCGCTGCAGTACCAGCTGTACCGCCCCGACGACCCGATGTGTTGCCCGACCGCCGGCGCCACCACCGTCCGCTTCGCCTGGAACGGCACGACGGCCGCCCCACTGGACCGGCTGCCCTCCACGGGCTGGAACGCGCCAGCCGGCCGGCGGTGAGTCCTAGCTGGGTCGGCTGATCGACGGCGACGGCGACGTGGCTGGGCCGGGCGCGGCCACGTCATCCAGCGCCAGCCCTACTGTCGGCCCCGGTATGGCAGTCGACGCCGACCCCGACGCCGGGACCGGGACCGGGACCGGGGAGATGATCGGGTCGGGTTCCGGTGTCGCGGCGAGCGCCCGGGTCAGCGCGGCGGCGAGTGTGCCGCGCGGCGCCACCTGGACATCGGCGAGGCCCAGCCAGGCTGCCATGGCCACCAGCTCCGCCGCCAGGGCGGCCGCGACCGCGCCCGCAGCGGGGATGGTCTTCGCCGCCGCCCGGCTCCCGGCGTCGGGCTGGTTCTCGGCCGGCTCCAGCCAGGCGGCCTGCACCCGCAGCACACCCGCCGCCCGGTCGGCCTTCAGGTCGACCCGGGCGACCAGCCGCTCGCCGAGCAGGAACGGCAGCACGTAGTACCCGTGGCGACGCTGCGCCGCCGGCGTGTAGACCTCGAGCTTGACCTCCATGCCGAACAGCCGCCTGGTCCGCACCCGCTCCCAGATCAGCGAGTCGAACGGGGAGAGCAGCGCCGTCGCCTCCACTCGGCGCGGGATCGTCAGGCCGGGGCGCAGATAGGCCGGGGACGGCCAGCCGTCGACCGCTACCTCGACCAGCTCGCCCGCCTCAACCAGCTCGGCCAGCCTGGGCCGGACAGCCGCGGCGGGCAGCCGGAAGTAGTCCCGCAGGTCGGCCGCGAGCGCCACTCCCAGCCGGTCGGCGGCGTGCAGCAGCAGCGCGCGGTGCGCCTCGGCGACGTCGGGTGTCGGTACCGCCCGCACCGCCGCGGGGATCACCCGTTCAGGCAGGTCGTAGGTGCGCTCGAAAGTCGTCCGCCGGCTCGCGGCGCACACCTGGCCAGTCCACAGCAGGAACTCCAGCGCCCGCTTGCCGTCCGTCCAACCCCACCAGGAGGAGCCCCGGCCCGCCCCAGCCTCGGAAAGCTGGGCGGCGGTGATCGGCCCGTGCGCGGCGACCTCGGCCAGGGCTTTGGCGACATAGTCCGCCCGTTCCCGGCCGAACTGGGCGATCCCCTTCCACATGCCCTCGCCCGCCAGGGCGGCCGCCGCTCGCCAGCGCAGCAACGGCTCCCGCTCGATCGGCACGAACGAGGCCTCGTGCGCCCAGTACTCGTAGGCCTGGCGATCTCGGTGCACGTAGCCGTCCAGCGCCGGCCGGTCGTAGGCGCCGAGCCGCGACCAACCCGGCAGGTAGTGCGAGCGACTCAGGACGTTCACCGAGTCGATCTGGAGCACGCCGACCCGTTCGAACAGCCCCCGCAGCGTCCGCCGGTCCGTCCGCCGCGCCTCGGTCACCGGGCGGGGCCGGGTGAACCCCTGTACCGAGAGGGCCAGGCGCCGTGCCTGCGCCCCCGTCAGCCGTTCCGCCGGCGGCCGAGCTGTCGTCCCGGCGGCGGCAAACGTCTCGAGCAGCGCCATGAACGCACCGTACGACCCGGATCCGACAGAAACATGACGCTGGCGGCAGGGTCAGTCCGCGGAGGAGCTCGCACCAAGGCTGCCCGGCATACCGCTCGCTGGAGCCGCCGGGGCCGGTCTCGCTGCCAAGGCCGCTTCCGGCGCGCCGGCCGGAGTCTCCGGTGTGCGTGCGGACAGCTCGGCTTGCACTGGCAGTGGCGGGAACACAGCCGACAACACGTCGACCGCGCTCGCCAGCGTGTCGAACGCGGCATCAAGCGGGCCCGGGTCACCGGTCGCGGGGATAGAGCTCTGAGCTGGAACGGCGTCCGTTGGCTCGGGGCGGCCGGCGATGGCGCGGCGGACCGAGCCGAGCCGACGGGCGAGGGCGCCGGCCCGCCGCCGGGCCGGTCCGGCGGCGAGGGTGTCCGGCGCGTCGGTCGCGGCCAGGGTCAGCGCGTCCACCGGCTCCTGGCAGCGCCGGATCGCGTCCACGGCGTCCGCCAGATACCCGGCCGACCGAGGCGCCGCGCCCCCGTCAGCAGCCCAAGCACGGTCGGCGGTCCCACCGCGGGCAACTCATCGCCTGTGAACGACGGCTCCGCCGCGGTTCTGATCACCGACGGTGACACCGCGCGCCGGCTCGGCCTGCGGCCCCGCGCCCGGCTGCACAGCTTCGCCGTCGTCGGGGACGACCCGCTCTACATGCTCACCGGCGTGATCCCCGCGACCGAGAAGGTCCTGCGCCGGGCCGGCCTCGGTCTCGGGGACATCGACGCCTTCGAGGTCAACGAGGCGTTCGCCAGCGTGGTTCTCGCCTGGCAGGCCGAGACCGGCGCGGACCTCGCCAGGGTCAACGTCAACGGCGGCGCCACCGCGATCGGCCACCCGCTCGGCGCCAGCGGCGCCCGCCTGATGACCACGCTGCTGTCGGTGCTGGAGCAGACCGGCGGACGTTACGGCCTGCAGACCATGTGCGAGGGCGGCGGCATGGCGAACGCGACCATCGTCGAACGGCTCTGACGACACTCCTACCTCCATACCCCGGCCTGATCCTGATCCGCCCTACCGGATTCTGGTCGCATGCGATCCGCGCGTGATCCGCACACACCCGCCGTGACGGCGCGCCCCGCGTCGTCACGGCGGCATCCCAGTCCTTCGCGGCCTGCGGACGTCATCTGCGGGACCGTGCAGCACCCGCGGCGGCGTGAACCGACCGCCTAAGATCGCCTCGTGGCCCCAGGCGGATCAGGCGTGGTCGAGATCTTCACGGACGGGGCGTGCAAGGGTAACCCCGGGCCGGGCGGCTGGGGAGCCGTCCTGCGCTACGGACGCCACGAAATGACGATCTGCGGCGGCGAGCCCGATGACACGACCAACAACCGTATGGAGCTGATGGCCGCGATCAGGGCGCTGGAGGCACTCACCCGGCCGTCCGTCGTCAAGCTCCATACCGACAGCCAGTACCTGCGTGAGGGAGTCAGCAGCTGGTTATCGCGTTGGAAGGGCAACGGTTGGCAGACGAGGGACAAGAAGCCGGTGAAGAACGTCGACCTCTGGCAACGGCTCGACTCGCTGGCCGGGCGTCACCAGGTCGAATGGGTGTGGGTCAAGGGCCACGCCGGCAATCCCGGCAACGTCCTCGCGGACCAGCTCGCGAACCGGGGCCTCACCGAGGCTCGCGGATGAGGCCGGCGAGCAGGTCGTCGTAGGCCGCCAGCGGGGCGATGACAGCGGCGGGGTCCTTGCCCGCGTCGTCCCAGCGCCGGACCGCGGCGGCGGCGTCGGCGTGCGGCAGCGCCTGGAAGGCTGCCAGCTCGTCACCTTCGAACGGGCCGCCCTGCATCGTCAGCGTCCTGCGGGAGACCGGTGACAGGCGGTCGTAGTAGCCCGGGTCCATCACGCAGAGGTAGCGCTTCGCGGCGACGTGCAGGCGCACCGGCTCGGTGACCTCCGGCCCGAACCAGCGGGCGAGCCAGGCCGCGCCGGTGTCCTCGTGCCGGATGTCCTCGGCGCGGGCGAGCGCGGCGGCCGAGTCGTGGTCCAGCATGTGACCGACGTCGTGGAGCAGGGCGGCGGCGACCAGCGTGGGCGCCGCGCCGGTGGCGACCGCGCAGGCGGCGGTCCGCAGCGAGTGCCCGGCCTGCGAGACGGGCTCGCCCAGATACTGGGCCGCGCTCCCCGCCGCGAACAGCGCGTGGATGGCCGCGAGCGCCTCCTGGACGAGCCCGACCGACGCCGACGCTGGCTCCGAGGCCGACCCCGGAGCCGCTGCCGACCACGGAGCCGCTGCCGGCGCCGGCTGATCTTCTGCCGTTTCGCCGCTGGGCATGCCGGCGCCCGCCGGTCCCTCGTTCACTGGCGCCCCCTACTCGTGCCGGTTACTCATCGGGCGGCCGCCGGCGCCACGGTTGGCGGCTGCTTCGGCGCGACTGCTCGTGCGGTCGTCATGCGCGACGGGGCTGACCTCGACGCCCACGTCACCGGCACGCGGGTTGTCGCCGGCGGCGGGCCGCCGGCATGGGGTCCCTGCCCGGGCCGGTGTCGACCGACTCGTCGCTGGGCATCGCCATCGCCGCCTTCGGCGCTCGCCGGCGGCGATGGCCCCGATTCATCCACGAATCACCCATGATGACCGGCGAGCAGCCAGATGCCCAGTAACAATCGTGCGACGCTGCCGCGCTCGTCCGGCGGCGGTTGGACCGCGTATCAGGGCTGGGTTAGCTCCGCCTCGATGCGACGGGCGGAGCGCGTGGCCGGCGGGGCGGTACGCACGGCCAGCTCGAAGATCGCGAGGCTGAAGGCGGCGACGACGGCGAGGTCCGCCCAGAAGGGGATGACGCCGCGACCGCCGCCGAACTGGCCGAGCCAGGAGATGACAGTCAGTCCACTCAGCCAGGGCACCAGCCACAGCGCCGAACGCCATTCCAGCTCCGGCCTGGTTCCCGCCGGTCGAGTCATTCGGTAGACGGCAAATACCCCAAGCCCGACGACGATAGCGGCAGCCAGCTTTTGATCGTTTTCCCAGCCAGCCCAGTAAACAATCAAATTCGATGTGACAAACGCCGCCCGGGCCAGGAAGGCGGCTTTAGGAAGGTGATAAGGACGGGGCCGCCCGGCGTCGGTGCGACGCAACACCGTCAACGCGACAGGCGCGAATGCATACGTCAGGAAGGTCGCCGAGCTGATAAGCGTCACCAGTTCCTGCCAACCCGGGAATGGCAGGAACATCACCAGCCCAAGGCCGTAGGCGAGCAGGATGCCCGCCACCGGGGTACCGCGCCGATCAAGCCTGGTCAGACCGCTGGGAAGGTAGCCAGCCCGGCCGAGCGAGTACCCCAGCCGCGCCGACGTGCCGACGTAGATCAGCGCCGTACCGCCCGGCGAAATCACCGCGTCGGCATAGAGCAGCACGGCCAGCCACGTCAATCCGAGCCCCGTGGCGATCGTCCCGTAGGGCCCGAAGTCGCCCTGGCCGACCGGATGCTCCCAGCCACCCGCGATGGCCGCCGGGTTGAGCGCGCCGAGGAAGGCGACCGCGAGACCGAGGTAGACGGCCGTACCGAGCAGCGTCGCCAGGATCACGGCCCGCGGGACGTCCCGGGCGGGGTCACGCGCCTCGCCGCTCATCTGGACGGCCTGCTCGAACCCCTGGAGCGCGAACACGACACCCGCAGGCAGCGCGGCGAAGATCCCGTGTACGCCGAACGGCGCGAACCCGCCGCCGGCGTGGAAGTTCCCCGGCGTGAACGCGACCGCCAGCAGGGTGGCGACGGTCAGCACCGGGACCAGGAACTTCCAGACGACGGCTACGGCGTTCGTGTCCGCGAGCCGGCGCACGCCGAGGACGTTGATGACCGTGCAGAGCCCGAGCGCGGCGGCACCGATCGCCAGACCCCGGCCGGTGAGGGTGCCGTCCGGCCTGACCAGGCCAGGCCAGATGTTGTTCAGGTAGGACAACGCCGCCTCGGCCTCGATCGGCGCGAGCGCCACCGCCTGGATCCAGACAAGCCACCCCGCCACGAACCCGGCGAGCGGACCGAGGGCCAGGTGGGCGTAGCGCGCGCTGCCACCGGCGACCGGATAGGCCGCGCCCAGCTCGGCGTGCACGAGCGCCAGACCGATGATCAGGACCCCGGCCAGCGCCCAGGCGACGAGCGAGGCGGGACCGGCGACGCGCGCGGCCGTCAACGCGCCCAGCAGCCAGCCCGACCCGATGATCGACCCAAGCGACACGAACGTCAGCCCGAGCAGGCCCAGGTGCGGCGCCATCCGCCCGGCGGGCGATGGCAGGTCCACCAGGTTCGGACCCGACCGGCCGGGTCGGGCGGCACGCTGTCGCGGTGTCGGCGGCTGTGGCAGCTCGACCCCGCCTCGCCGCCCGGACGGATGCCTTCCAGAAATGGCCGACCGCCCCCAACCTCTCGATATCGCGCGTCGATTCCCGCCAGCCGGGTGCCGTGGCCGGCCGGCCGGAATCGGCCGGATCTCACGGAATCGGCTACGACCGTGGCGAGCCCGGGCGGCCCTCGGCCCAGTCTCCGGCGAATCAGCCCCGGACGCCCACCGGAGCCGGCCGGCGTCCCGCCAGTGGGATAGTGCGGCCCCTTCGATGACCCGCATTCCCAATTCGAACGCGCTACGGCCAACTATCCGCCAGAACCATCCCGCACAGCGCGAAATATCGAGGTTTGCGAACGGAAAATCGTATGACAGTGCCGAGCCGTTCGGGCAGAATGCCGCGCATGCTGCTGACCCTGACCACGACGGCGCGCCCCGCGACCGACCTCGGGTTCCTGCTGCACAAGCATCCCGACCGGGCGCAGCGGTTCGACACGGCGGCCGGCAGCGCGCACGTCTTCTATCCGGAGGCGAGCGAGGAGCGCTGCACCGCAGCCCTGCTCCTCGACGTCGACCCGGTCGGACTGGTCCGCGGCAAGGGCGGCGGCAGCGGCAAGGGCGCTGGCCCTGGTGCTGGCACCGGGCGCCGCGGCCCCGAGGCCCACTACGTCGACGACCGGCCCTACGCCGCCTCCAGCCTGCTCGCGGTCGCGATGGCGGCCGTCTTCGCAACCGCGATGACGGGGACCTGCAAGGCCAGGCCGCAGCTGGCGGCGACGCCGATCCCGCTGGAAGTCAGGGTTCCGGCGCTGCCCTGCCGGCGCGGCGGGGCAGCCCTGGCCGAGCGCATGTTCACGCCGCTCGGCTGGCAGGTGAATGCCGCCGCCGTGCCGCTTGACCCGCTCTTCCCGGACTGGGGCCTGGCCCCGCACCACGACGTGACGCTCACCGGCACGGCCCGGCTCGCCGACGCGCTCACCCAGCTCTACATCCTGCTGCCGGTCCTCGACGACGCGAAGCACTACTACGTCGGCCGCGACGAGATCGACAAGCTGGTGCGCGAGGGCGCGACCTGGCTGCCCCGCCATCCCGAGCGCCGCCTCATCGCCAGCCGCTATCTCGCAGGCCGGGCTGGCCTGGCCTCCGACGCGCTCGCCCGCCTCGGTGCGGTGGAGGACATTCCGGACGAGGGTGTCTCGACCGGCTTCGAGCCGGACCAGGTCGCCACCGGAACCGACGCCGACGCCGAGACCTACTCCGACGCCGAGACCGGGACCGAGGCCGGGACCGGGACCGGGACCGGGACAGCTTCCGGCCCAGAGGTCGACGGCGTCAGCCTCGCGAACGCGGACGCGGCTGGTGAGGCCGGCGAGAACTCGGCGGAAAGCGCCCAGACGGCCAGCGCCCGTCCGGTCGGCTCCCCGCCGGCCGGCACTGCGCTGGGCGCCGCCGAGGCGACTGGCGCCGCCGCGCCGCGGCAGCTCTCGCTCGCGGCGCTGCGGCGCCAGGCAGTTCTCGACGTGCTGCGGACGGCCGGCGCTCGCACGGTGGCCGACCTCGGCTGCGGCGACGGCAAGCTGGTCGGCGACCTGCTGGCCGACCCGCGCTTCGCCGAGGTCGTCGCCGTCGACGTCTCGCACCGCGCGCTCGAGCTGGCGGCCCGCCGGCTGCGGGTCGAGCGGCTGCCTGAGCGGACCCGGGCGCGGCTGCGGCTGGTCGCGTCGTCACTGACGTACCGGGACGGGCGGATCGCAGGCCTCGACGCGGCCGTGCTCAGCGAGGTCGTCGAGCATCTCGACCCGCCGCGGCTGCCGGCCCTCGCCGCCGCCGTGCTCGGCGAGGCCCGCCCCCGCGTCGTCGTGATCACGACTCCAAACGTCGAGTACAACGTCCGCTATGACGGGCTGGCGCCCGGAGCGCTCCGGCACCGCGACCATCGGTTCGAATGGACGAGGAACGAGTTCGCCGGCTGGGTGAGCGGCCTGGTCGCCCGCTACCCCTACACCGCGCGCCTCGGCGGGGTCGGCGCCGCCGACCCGGAGCTTGGCGCGCCCACCCAGCTGGCAGTGCTGGAAAGGATCGGTTGACGCGGTGACGCACCCCCACTCCGAGACCACGTCCGCCGAGACCACGTCCGCCGAGACCGCGCCCGCCTCCGGCGCTCCCGGAAAGTCCGCCGCTTCCGGCGAGTCCGCCGCTTCCCGCGAGTCCACCGGCGGCGCCCGGGAGCCGGGCGTGATCGCGATTCCCGAGGTCTGTCTCGTCGTGCTCGTCGGCGTGTCCGGCTCCGGCAAGTCGACGTTCGCCCACGCCCACTTCCGGCCGACGCAGGTGCTCTCGTCGGACTTCTGCCGGGGGCTGGTCGCGGACGACGAGAACGACCAGTCCGCCTCCGGCGACGCGTTCGACGTCCTGCACTACATCGCCGGCAAGCGGCTCGCCGCCGGTCGGCTCACCGTGGTCGACGCGACGAACGTCCAGCGGCACGCCCGTCAGTCCCTGGTCGCGCTCGCCCGCGAGCACGACGTGCTGCCGGTGGCGATCGTGCTGGACCTGCCCGAGCGGGTCTGCGTGGATCGCAACGCCGCCCGGCCCGATCGTGACTTCGGTGCGGGGGTGATCCGGCGTCAGCGGACCGACCTGCGCCGGTCGCTGTCCGGTCTCACCCGGGAGGGCTTCCGGCACGTCCACGTGCTGCGTTCCGAGGCCGAGGTCGCGGCGGCGGCCATCGCCTACACCAAGCTGTTCAGCGACCTGCGGCACGAGACCGGCCCGTTCGACGTGATCGGCGACGTGCACGGCTGCCGCGCCGAGCTGGAGACGCTGCTCGGCGATCTCGGGTACGAGCTGCGCCGCGACGAGTCCGGCCGGCCGGTCGGGGCCGCCCACCCGGCCGGGCGGCGCGCGGTGTTCGTCGGCGACCTGGTCGACCGCGGGCCGGACACGCCCGGCGTGCTGCGCCTGGCGATGGGGATGGTCGCCGAGGGCAGCGCCTTCGCCGTGTGCGGCAACCACGAGAACAAGCTGGTCCGCGCGCTGGGTGGGAAGAAGGTGACCGTCTCGCACGGGCTGGCCGAGTCGCTCGCGCAGCTCGACGCGGAAGGCGCCGAGTTCCGGGACGAGGCCGCCCGGTTCTGCGACCGGCTCGTCGCGCACTACGTCTTCGACGGCGGGCGGCTCGTCGTCGCGCATGCCGGTCTGAAGGAGGCCTACCACGGCCGCGCCTCGGCCCGGGTGCGCTCGTTCGCGCTGTACGGGGACACCACCGGCGAGACCGACGAATACGGCCTGCCAGTGCGTTACCCGTGGGCGAACGAGTACCGCGGCCGGGCGACTGTCCTCTACGGCCACACGCCCGTGCCCGAGCCGGAATGGGTGAACAACACCCTCTGCCTGGACACCGGCTGCGTCTTCGGCGGCCGGCTGACCGCGCTGCGCTACCCGGAACGCGAGCTGGTCTCGGTCCCGGCCGGCCGCGTCTACTTCGAGCCGGCTCGCCCGCCGGGCGGGCAGCCTTCGGTCCCGGCGCCTGACCCCGCGGCTGGCCCTGCCAACCCGATCGGCCCCGGCGGCCTGACCAGGCCGGCCGGCCCTGCAAGCCCCGCAGGCGTGGCCGCCGTGCCCGCGTCGGCCGAGGATGCAGCCTCCGCCGAGACGCTGCTGGCCGCACTGCCGGCCGTCGCGTCAAGCCCGGCCGCCGCGCCCGGCCCTGGCGGGTCCGGGACGGGCGGGTACCGGGCCGGCGACCTGCTTGACATCACCGACGTCCTCGGCCGCCGGGTCGTCGAGACCCGCCACGGCGGCCGGGTCCAGGTCCAGGCCGAGAACGCGCTCGCCGCACTGGAGGTGATGAGCCGGTTCGCGGTCGACCCGCGCTGGCTGGTCTACCTGCCGCCGACGATGAGCCCGCCGCCCACGTCGTCGCTGCCCGGCTACCTGGAGCATCCCGCCGAGGCGTTCGAGACCTACCTGGCCGACGGCGTCGACGACCTGCTGTGCGAGGAGAAGCACATGGGGTCACGGGCGGTCGCGGTCCTCTGCCGGGACGCCGAGGTCGCGGCGGCCCGGTTCGGCGCCCCCGACGGGGCGACCGGTGCGGTCGTCACGAGGACCGGCCGGCCGTTCCTCGCCCCCGAGCTCGCCGAGAAGCTGCTCGGCCGGCTGCGGGACGCGGTGGCGACGGCCGGCCTGTGGGACGAGCTGGGGGTCGACTGGCTGGTGCTCGACGCGGAGATCATGCCGTGGAGCGCGAAGGCCAGCGAGCTGCTCTCCCGGCAGTACGCCGCGGCCGGCGCGGCGGCTCGGGGCGCCCTGCCGGCAGCGGTCTCGGCGCTGTCGGCCGCCGCCGAGCGCGGGATCGACGTCGCCGATCTGCTCGCCAAGACGGCGGACCGGTTCGACAATGCGCTGGCGTTCACGCGCGCCTACCAGCGCTACTGCTGGCCGGTCGACGGCCTGACGGGCCTGAAGGTCGCGCCGTTCATGCTGCTCGCCGCTGGCCCCGCGAACCAGACGGGCACCGGGACGACCTACGTCGACCGGCCACACGACTGGCATCTGGCCGTCGCCGACCGCCTCGTCGCGGCGGACGACGACCTTGTCGTCACCACCCGCCGGATCCCGGTCCGGGCGAGCGACCCGGCGTCGGTCGCCCGTGCGGTCGCCTGGTGGGAGGAGCTGACGAGCGAGCAGGCCGGTGGCGAGGGGATGGTCGTCAAGCCTGCGGCCGGCCTGGCCCGGGGACCGCGCGGCCTCGTCCAGCCGGGCGTCAAGGTCCGGAGCCGGGAGTACCTGCGCATCATCTACGGCCCGGACTACCTGCGGCCCGAGCACCTCGACCGGCTACGCTCGCGCGGCCTGGGCCGCAAGCGCTCGTTGGCTTTCCGCGAGTACGCCCTGGGCCTGGAGGCACTGGAGCGCGCCGTCGCCGGCGAGCCGCTGTGGCGTGTCCACGAGTGCGTCTTCGCCGTCCTCGCGCTCGAGTCCGAACCGGTGGACCCCCGGCTGTGACGTCCCGCCGCGGCGCCTGCCCCAGCCCCCGCTACAGCGGCTCGTCCGGGACTGCCCAGTACTGATCGGAGAGCGTCTGCACGACCGGGTGATCGGTCGGCCAACTGACGTCGTCGATCGCCGTGACCGGAGTGACGCCCGTCGTCGCGTTGGTGGTGAAGACCGCGTCCAGGCGCGGCAGGTCCGCGAGTGTCACGACGGCCGTCGTCGTGGCCCCGCTGCGTGCCTGGTCGATGAGCCGCATCGTGACCCCGGGCAGGTACTCGGCGCGGGGCCAGAGGACCTGCTCGCCGCGGACGAAGCCGAGGTTGGCCGTCGCGGCTTCGGACAGGGCACCGTCGGCGCCGGTGAAGACCACGTCGTGGAAGCCGGCACGCTGCGCCTCGCGCCGCAGGTACAGCGGGCCGAACAGGCCGACGTGTTTGACCTCGGGCAGGTCACGCCGGTAGCGGACGGACCGCAGGCGCAGGCCCGGCGGCGGTGGCAACGGGGTGGCCGGACTGACTGCCTTCCCGCCCTTGGATCTGCCTCTGGCCAGCGGCCGGGTGGTCACGAGGATGCGCGGACGCGCGTCGTCCCCGAGCCGGCCGAGCTTGAGATCCGGGTCGAAGACCGTGACCCGGACGACGACCGACGCCACCGCGTCGGCCACGACGCGGCGGACCAGGTACCGCACCCGGTCCGGGTCCAGGTCGGCGTCGAACAGCCGGCGGCAGTCACCCACCAGACGTTCGAGGTGCAGCGACAGGCCTCGAACCCGCCCGCGGCCGACCAGCATCGACGTGAAGTGCCCGTAGTTGACCAGTGCGAGCGCCTCGAGCTGGGCGATGTCGACCGCGACGCCGTCGAGTTCCGCCATGCCGCCAGTCTGGCATCCGGGACCGACCCCGATCCCGGATGCCAGCCGGGCCGGGCTAAAGCCAGTCGCGGCGTTTGAAGATGGTGTAAAGCGTCACCGCGCAGGCGACCAGCACGGCGACGCTGACCAGGAAGCCCCATTCGCGCCCGAAACCCGGATAAGGCACGTTCTGGCCGTAGAAGCCGGTGATCGCGGTCGGCACGGCGATGATCGCGGCCCACCCGGTCAGCCTCTTCATGATCATATTCAGTCGGTTGCCCTGGATCGTCAGGTTCGTCTCCAGGACCGTGGTGACGAGGTCGCGCAGGCTCTCCGTCCACTCCGTCGCCCGCAGGACGTGGTCGTAGACGTCCTGGTAGTACGGCGCCATCTCGGTGTCCACCAGGTGCAGGTCGCGCCGCATGATCGTGTTGACGACCTCGCGCATCGGCAGCACGAGCCGGCGCAGCAGCACGAGGCTCTTGCGCAGCTGGTAGCTGCGCCGCTGGACGTCGCCGTCCTGCGGGCGTTCGTCGAACAGCATGTCCTCGAGCGACTCGATCTCGGTGTCGAGCGCCTGCACGGCGGTGAAATGCTGGTCGACGATGAAGTCGAGCAGGCCGTGCACCAGGTAGCTCACGCCGAACTGGGCGAGATCCGAGTCGGCCTCACCCCAGTGCGCGATCAGGCCGTCGACGTCGAAGCCCTCGTCCGCCCGGACGGTGACCAGCGCCCGCTCGGTGATGAACGCGCCGACCTCGTGGCTCGTCAGCTCACCAGTGTCCCCGTCCAGGGTGACGGCGTAGGCGTTCAGGAAAAGATGGCTGGGATAGCGGTCCAGCTTCGGGCGTTCCCGCGGGCTGACGGCGTCCTCGACGGCCAGGGAGGAAAGGTTCAGCTCGTCGCTGATGATGTGCAGCTCGTCGGGCCGCGGCGCGCACAGGTCGAGCCATACGACGGTGTCCGACTGGGCGAGGTAGTCGCTGATCTGGGCGACCGGGAAGCCCTCGGCCTCCAGCTTGCCGCCGCGGTAGACCCGGGTGCGCGGCAGCGCCCGGCCCACCCGGTTCAAGGGATCGGCATCCGGATCGACGCGGCACTGCTCCACTTGTCGACCATCGATCCGTCCACTCCCGCCGGCGTCACGTTCCGTGACGCCGGCGATGGCCTCACCCATCGGGCTCATCCTTCCCTCAGTCTCTTGGGTCAGCACCGACTTCACCATTCGGCGTGTTCGCAAACATTCGGAGAGTCTGGACGGCCCGGACGGCCCGTCTCTCGGCAGCCGAGCCACGTCCGTGACCGGCATCAGCGGTGGCCTTGGTGTTTGACTGTGGCTACGAAGCAGACCGGCCGGGAGGAAACGTGAAGATCGGGTTCGTCGGGCCGGGCCGGATGGGCCGGCCCATGGTGGACCGGCTGATGGCCGCCGGACACGACGTCAGCATGCTGGTCCGCCGCCAGGAGGCTCGCACCGCCGCCGAGGCCGACGGACTGACCTGCGTCGACACCATCGCGGCAGCCGCCCGGGACGCCGACGTGGTCATCGTCGTCGTGCTGACCGACGAACAGGTGCGAGCGGTATGCCTGGGCGACGACGGCGCGCTGGCGGCGATGAAGCCTGGCGCGACGCTCGTCCAGCACACCACCTCCGATCCGGCGACCGCCGCGCTCCTGGCCGAGGCCGGCGCCGCGCACGGCATCGGCGTGTTGGACGCCGCCCTCTCCGGCAGCCCGCACGACGTGGCCGCGGGCCGGCTCACGCTCTGGGTCGGCGGCGACGAGGCGCTGCTGGAGCGGACCCGGCCGCTGCTGTCAGCCTATGCCTCGCCGGTGCTGTTCGTCGGACCGGCCGGTCACGGTCAGCGGGTGAAGCTCGTCAACAACGCACTGTTCGTCGCCCAGGTCGGCCTGGCGATCGATGCGGTGCGCCTCGCAGGCTCGCTCGGCCTCGAGGAGCAGGCGATCCTCGCCGCGCTCCAGCACGGCAGCGGCGCCAGCCGCGCCCTGGGGGTCGTCGCCTCCCTCGGCTCGGTCGACGCCGTCGCGGCCCGGGTCGCGGACCTGATGCGCAAGGACGTCACCGTCGTGCGCGACGTAGCGCACTCCGCCGGGGCCGACCTGGGTCTGCTTGGCGCTGTCCTGTCCTCCGACGCCGTCGAGAAACAAGTCCTCACGAATCCGGCACCCTGACCGCCACGCCTCCTGAGCCTCCCGGCCCACGTCGCCCGAAGGATCACTGGAGGCGCAGCGGCCCGGCCTCCGTGAGCACCTGCTTGGCCTGCCAGAGGGGGTCCACCCGGGGGCCGAGCAGGCCGCGGGCGACGGCCGCGTGCGTGCGCGCCGCGCCCACGACCAGGTAGGCGGCGAAGCACGACAGGACCAGGAACACCGCCGCGGTCGCCAGCGCCGCCGGGAGGGTTCCGATCCACACGCCGAACCCGCCGTCGGACATGTGTGGTCCGTGCGGCAGATACCCGATCATCACGCCGTGGTCGCGCACACCGGTGTCCTCCCACGTGTGGGGGATCGACCAGTACCACAACGGCAAGGTGATCATGGCGACGAAGCTCACCCAGACAGCGAAGGCGACCGCGTCGAGAAGCATGAGCGTCCCGAACAGCACAAAGAGATAGGAACAGTCGCGATACGTCGCGGGATCGCGCCAGCGGGTTTTGATCTGAGCCATCAGCCCTGTTCGGGTGATCTGCTGGTAAGGCACAGCGATCCGGACGCCCGCCAGCGCGGCCCGGGCGCGTTCGATTTGCGCGCAACCGCGTATCACCAGCGCGGCGGCCGCCAGCAGTGGCAGCGTGACCCAGATGATGCTGAGCGACACAGCCGTGGCCAGCACCGTCAGCGCGATGCCGAACAGAAGCGGACCGAGGACGAGGTAGCTGCCGAGATACGCTGTGGCGGCCCAGGGCGCGGTGGAGAAGAACATTCTCAGCGGGTTTCGGTAAAATCGCAGCCCGCCGCCGCCCGGGGAGTCGGCCGTCATTCGACGCTCCTGAGGATCTGCTCGATCGTGTCGAGCCTGGTGTTGAGCTGGTCGAGCCTGGCCTTGAGTGACTCGTGGTACTCGACGGCCTGTTCGGCAAGTTTCCGATAGCTGGCCATGGCCACGGCGTCGGCCCGGTGGCGCTGCAGGGAAAAATAGGAACTGACGGTCGCCGCTATGCCGCCGATGGCGATCAGGACGACGACGATGGCGACGAGCCCGCCACTCATCTCGAATTCTCCCTCAGGTTCGTGCACCCTTCGGTGCCGGCTCTATGCGTCATCAGTTCTTCCGGCGACGCGCGCGTCCTCACGTAGCACCTCAAGGATCGTGTCGACGGACAGGTGTAGTTCGAACGGGGTGAGCGCGAAGTACTTCATCGCCTTGCCGTCCGTGGATAGTTCGAGGTTTCCGGCGACGATGCCGGCCTTCTCCAAGCGGTCGAGGTGCATGTAAAGCAAAGGCCGCGACAGACCGAGCCGGCGGGCCAGCTCGCTGACGTGTACCCGGCCACCAGCGAGCTCCGCGATAATCCGCAGCCGCTGGGTGTGCCCCACGGCGGCGAGCACCATAAGGAGCTCCTCACTGGTCAGAACGGGCCTCCCGACGGCTTTGAGGATCACCGGTGACTACGGACATAGGAGAACTGTACGCTTCCACCTGTAAGTGTCAACTTACAGGTGTACGAGCGCTGATGAACCCGCGGCTAGTCGAGCGACGAGCCCGATCGGTCGACGCGGCCCTCACCGAGCAGCTGCCGGACGGGCGGGTCACCTGGAAGAGCACCGACGGCACCAGCACGCCGGCGTCGTGGCCTTCCACCGGCTGGCCGACAACGAGGCCCTGGTGACGGTGCAGCTCGGCTGGCAGCCGGACACGGTGACCGACAAGGCCGGCGCGGCCACCGGCTTCGACGACGCCGGATGAAGGGCGACCTGAAGCGGTTCAAGTCGTTCATCGAGGAACGCGGTCCCGGCAACCCGACCGGCGCGCGGCGCGGCGAGGTCCCGCGTCCGTGAGGGTCAAGCCCTGCTGGTCAACCCGCGACGATCAGCCGATGACGATGCACTCGCGGCGACTCGACCGACCTGATCAGGCCGTTGTGTTGTGACCCGGCCCTGGTGACCCGGCCTTGACGACAATGGGCTGCCGACCACCTGGCGCGGCGCCGGCCCGGGCCTCGGGCCGGCGCCGCGCCATGCTCAGGCCGGCTCGGCGGAGCCGGTTACTTGCGGCGGACGCTTTCCGTTTCCGTGACCCACCTGGCCAACGGGACCGGCGGGACCCACTGGACCGGCGCTATGACGATCTCGGCGATCTTCCGGTCCGCGGGACAGTTGTTCTTGCCGCCGCGCCAGTGGTCGTCCCGGTGGGCGACGGGAGGCATCTCGACGTGCAGGCGGACCGACTTACCGTCGGCTCCGACAGCCTCGCCCGTCACGGCCGACTCGAAGTCCCAGCCCGCATCAGCGGTGTCGACCTCGCCAGCCACCGGCACCCCGCTTCTCTCGTTGTGACCAATCAGCCCGAACTACGCCGGATGGTAGCTGTTCGTCCGCACCCATGAGCATCCCTCGGCATACTGCCAGCGCCGACAAGATCCCCGGAATGGACGTCGACGCACGTCACGCGGCTGCGGACCACAGCCTCGGCATGCGCGCACCCACGGGGGGTGACATATCTCTCGCGGGAAACTGCGGGCTTCTCGCGGAAATCACCGGTCCCGCCCGATTTCTGCGTCGCCGGCCTGCGTTTTGGCCGGACGGACACGTTCTTCTTTGACGCGCAGCCGGAACCGATGTCCGCCGACCGACATGCCCTGGTGTCCGGTCGAGCGTCGAATCGACATCTTCCCGTGGTTGTCTGGTGTGAGTGTCCGACCCTGGCGGTTCGTCCGGTTTGATCGGTTACGACCCTGGGCCAGGGGATGGCATCCACGCGGTCCTGGCCGGGTGGACGAGGGCCGCGGCTGTCGTCTCGCGCTGGTGGGGCGGTTGTCGCCGTGGCATCGGGTGCGCACAGGCCCGCTCAGGCTGAGCGAGGCCTGGTTGACCGCGCCCAGGCACGCCCATCCGGCAGGACACCCGGCATGGACACCAGGTAGGCCCTTTACTGGCGGAGGTATCTGCGTGACCCCGGACGAACTGCTCGCGTCGGCGCGCGAGACCACCGGCCTCGACGACTTCGGCGACGACGAGGTGTTCGGTGGGGACGGCTGGCGCGACGGGCTCGGAGTCCTGCTCGACAGCCTCGAGACCGAGGGCGGGCTGACCGAGTTCGGGCGGCTCGCCGTGGCCGGGGATCTCGGCGGCTACCTGGCCAACCGGCTGCGCGTCGTCGCTCATCACCGCCAGCACCCGGGGATCAGGGAGCAGGACGTCACCCCGCCAGTCGTCATCATCGGGCAGGCCAGGACCGGCACCACGCTGCTGTTCGACGTCCTCGCCCAGGACCCGGCACACCGCGCGCCACTGACGTGGGAGGTTGAGGCCCCGCTTCCACCGCCCCGGACCGCGACCTACGAGACCGACCCGCGCATCGCCGAAGCAGACGAACTCATCAAACTCGTCGACCTGTTCATCCCGGAGTTCCGCACCATCCATCAGCTTGGCGCGCGGCTCGCGCAGGAGTGCGGCCGGATCACCGGCAGCGCGTTCACCAGCGCGATCTTCGCAACTCAGTACCGCGTCCCCGGTTACCTGCGCTGGTGGCTGCACGACGCGGTACGCGACGGCCATGTCGCCGCCTCCTACACGTGGCACCGCCGCTTCCTGGAAGTGCTGCAGAGCGAGCACCCGGGCGCCCGGTGGCTGATCAAGTCGCCGGCGCACGTCTGGACGCTGCCGCAGCTGATGGCCGAGTATCCGGACGCGCTGCTCGTGCAGACCCACCGCGACCCGGCGCGGGTGATGGCCTCCACCGCCAGCATGCTCGCGTCGCTGCGCCATCTCTACACCGACGAGGTCGACGTCGCCGAGATCAGCGAGGAGTTCGCCGAGCTGATCCTCGACGGCCTGGAACGGACCGTCGACGCACGGCTCGACGGCACGGTGCCGGCCGCGCAGGTCATCGACCTGCAGTTCGCCGACGTCATGCAGGACACCCTCGTCGCCGTCCACGAGCTCTACGACCGGTTCGGCTTCGGGCTCTCCGCCGAGACGGCCGCGCGGATGCGGCGGTTCGCGTCTGACTACGCCCGCGAGCCCCGCGGCCACCAGTACACCTTCGCCGACACGGGCATGGATCTCGACGAGCTGCGCGGCCGCACCGCCCGCTACACGAAGTACTTCGGCGTCACCGAAGAACCCGTGTAGACGATCCTCTTCGTCGATCCTCGACGCTCCGAGCGTCAGGAAAGGCGAGCGTTCGGGCCGCGATCTCGGCCGCACGTTCCTGCGGTGTGGACCTCACGTGACTCGTCAGCGCGCGGTCCACACCGGCGGCCAGCCGACTGTCAGGCCCGCGACTTCGTGACGGCACGCGCGATGCGGTCCCGCCGTGGCATCCGTCCCGCGAGCCCCGGTCGCCGATGATCCTCCAGCCTCAACGATCAGGCCCCCTTCAAGTGGTGCTCGGGACTAACACATGCCGTTATCGGTATATGATGATGCAATGGCACGAGCAGCGACGACGTCGGACGTCTTCAACGCGATCGCCGAGCCGCAGCGCCGGGAGATCCTGGTCCTGCTGCGGGCCGGTGAGCGGCCGGTGACCGAGTTGGCCCAGGAGCTCGGGATGACCCAGCCGGGGGCGTCCAAACACCTGCGGGTGCTCCGCGAGGTCGGGCTGGTGCGGGACCGCAGGGCAGGCAAGCAGCGCCTGTACGGCCTTGACGCCCGCGGGCTGCGACCGGTCCACGAGTGGACCGGCGGGTTCGAGCGGTTCTGGAACGAGAGCTTCGACCGGCTGGACGCGTACGTGCAGGACCTCAAGCAGGCAAGGCAGGAGAGGTGAGACCGATGGCAGCGACGGGACGGGACGCGCCGGCGCAGTCAGCGACGGCCGACCGCGAGATCGTGATCTCCCGGGTCATCGACGCCCCACGGGAGCTGGTGTTCGAGGCGTTCACCGAAGTCCGGCACCTGTCGCGGTGGTGGGGACCGGAAGGGTTCACCACCACCACGCGGTCCTTCGAGTTCCGCGTCGGCGAGGAGTGGGACTTCGTGATGCACGGACCGGACGGGACGGACTACCAGGAGTGGATCTCCTGGACCGAGATCACCCCGCCGGAGCGGATCGCGCTCCGGCACGGTGAGTTCCGCGGCGACCCCAACGCCTTCGAATCGGTCCTCACGTTCGCGCCCGACGGCGCGGCGACCCGGATCGAGATGCGCACGGTGTTCCCCACCAGGCAGCTGCGCGACGAGGCAGTCGAGAAGTACCACGCGATCGAGGGCGGCCAGCAGACCCTGAGCAACCTGGCTGCCTACGTCACCGAGGCCGTTCGGAAGGGAACCGAGGACTGACGGCCGGGAAAGTGTCCTCGGCCCCGCGGCCCCTTCATGACAGCAAAACGCCGCCCGGATCAACCGGGCGGCGCGCTGGCCCTCCATCGCTTCCCAAGGGTACCCCCCAGGGGTATTGTCGGTTTGTCGGCGGCAGCCCCGAAGGCCTCGCCACCGGCACGCCCGTCGCGTCGACCCTTGGCGCGCCGCCCTGAACTTCGAGGAGGACCTCCCGATGAGCCAGACCACCTACACCGTCACCGGTATGACCTGCGGGCACTGTGTCGCTTCTGTCACCGAGGAGGTCAGCGAGATTGCCGGCGTCACGGACGTCGCCGTGGACCTGAGCTCCGGGGCAGTCACGGTCACCAGCGATCGCCAGCTCGAGACGGCCGAGGTACGCACCGCCGTCGAAGAGGCCGGCTACCAGCTCGTCGGCTGACGCCGGACGTCCTCGCGGAGGCGTCCCGCGAGGATCACGGCGCGAGAAGGGACGGTGAGAGATGAACACCATCGTCAAGCTCTCCGTGTTCGGTGCGGCGCTCGCCTTGGTCGTCGGGGTCGCCTACGGTGTCGGCACGGCTGTCGGCCCGCTGGACACGGCCACCCCGAACGCCGACCACAGCTCACAGGACAGCGGCTCCGGCCACGGGGAGGCACACGGCGACACCGCACAGGCCACGGCATCCGACCTGCCGGGCGGGCTGGCGTCGAGCGCGGCCGGATACACCTTCGCCCCGGCGATCTCGACCCTGACAGCGCAGGCCACAACTGTCTTCACGTTCCACATCACGGGACCGGACGGGCGCTCCGTCACAGCGTTCGACGTCGAGCACGACAAGCGGATGCACCTGATCGTCGTGCGCCGTGACGGCACCGCGTTCCAGCACGTCCATCCGACGATGGCACCCGACGGCACCTGGTCGGTCCCCCTCACGGTGCCCACGGCCGGCTCCTACCGAGCGTTCGCCGACTTCACCCCCACCGGCGCAGCCCCCACCACGCTGGGCGTCGACCTCGCCGTCCCGGGTCTGTTCGAGCCGGTCACCCACGCACCGACGCGCACTGCCACCGTCGACGGCTACGACATCACCCTCGCCGGCGACCTGATCGGCGGGCGGGACTCGCCGATCACCCTGACGGTCCGGCGGGACGGGCAGCCGGTGACAGACCTGGAGCCCTACCTCGGCGCCTACGGGCACCTCGTGGTGCTCCGGGAGAGCGACCTGGCCTATCTGCACGTCCATCCCGACGGTGGGACCACCTCGGCAGGCCCGGACATCCAGTTCGTCGCCGGCGTCCCCACCGAAGGCAGCTACCGGCTGTTCCTCGACTTCAAACACGACGGCGTCGTCCGGACAGCGGAGTTCACCGTGCCCACCGGACCAGCCGCGCCCGCACCTGGCACCCCGCCGCCCGCGGCGGGTCACGCCGACGACGGCCACGGACACTGATCGCGAAGGGAGAGCGGCGGCCATGAGCACCACCACGACGACGAACGCCACCGACACCTCGGTCACCGAGATCGAGCTCGCGATCGGTGGAATGACCTGCGCGTCCTGCGCCAACCGGATCGAACGCAAGCTCAACAAGCTCGACGGCGTGACCGCCACCGTCAACTACGCCACCGAGAAGGCCCGCGTCAGCGCCCCCGGCGGCGTCGACCCCGCCGCGCTGGTGGCCCAGGTCGAGGCTGCCGGGTACACCGCCGAGCTTCCCCGGCCGCCGGCGGTCAACGCGGAACCCGGGCCCGGTACCGCCGCCGAACCGGACCCAACCCGCTCTCTGCGTATCCGCCTGGTCGGCAGCGCCCTGCTGGCGGTGCCGGTCATCGCCATGGCGATGGTCCCGGCGTTGCAGTTCACGAACTGGCAGTGGTACTCCCTCACGCTCGCGGCCCCCGTCGTGACCTGGGCCGCCTGGCCGTTCCACCGCGCCGCCTGGACGAACCTGCGGCACGGCGCAGCGACGATGGACACGCTGATCTCGATCGGTGTCGGTGCGGCGTTCGTGTGGTCGTTGTACGCGTTGCAGTTCGGCACGGCCGGGACACCGGGGATGGTGCACCCCTTCGAACTGACGATCGCTCGCGGTGACGGCACCGGCGACCTCTACCTCGAGGTCGCGGCCGGGGTCACCACCTTCATCCTCGCCGGCCGCTATTTCGAGGCACGGGCCAAGCGGCGCGCCGGCGCCGCACTGCACGCGCTGGTCGAACTCGGCGCCAAGGACGTCGCGGTCCTGCGGGACGGGGCCGAGATACGGATCCCAATCGGCCAGCTGGCCGTCGGTGACCGGTTCGTCGTCCGGCCCGGTGAACGCATCGCCACCGACGGTACGGTCGAAGAAGGCTCCTCGGCCATCGACGCCTCGATGTTGACCGGCGAGTCCGTCCCGGTCGAGGTGACCGAGGGCGACGCCGTGACCGGGGCGACAGTGAACGCCGGCGGACGGCTGGTCGTACGCGCCACCCGCGTCGGCGCCGACACCCAGCTGGCCCAGATGGCCAGGCTCGTCGAAGAAGCCCAGAATGGCAAAGCCGCCGCACAACGGCTCGCCGACCGAATCTCCGGAGTGTTCGTTCCGGTCGTCATCACCCTGGCCGCGGCCACCCTGGCCTTCTGGCTGGGCGCGGGAGCGGACACAGCGGCGGCGTTCACCGCCGGGGTCGCCGTACTGATCATCGCCTGCCCGTGCGCCCTCGGGCTCGCCACCCCGACAGCACTGCTGGTCGGCACCGGACGAGGAGCGCAGCTTGGCATCCTCATCAAGGGCCCCGAGGTACTCGAATCGACCCGTCGGGTCGACACGATCGTGCTCGACAAGACCGGCACCGTCACGACCGGCCGGATGACCCTGGTCGAGGTCCACGTCGCCGCGGACGCCGACAAGACGGAGACGATGCGGCTCGCCGGAGCGTTGGAGAACGCCTCCGAGCACCCGATCGCCGCCGCGATCGCCGCCGGCGCCCGCGACCAGGTCGGCATCCTGCCCGACGTCGAACAGTTCAGCAACGTCGAAGGACTCGGCGTGCAGGGCGTCGTCGACGGACACTCCGTCCTCGTCGGCCGAACGGCGCTCCTGGAGGAATGGAGCCAACCGCTGCCACCCGATCTGGCAGCGGCCAAGGCTACCGCCGAGGCGGCCGGCCGCACTGCCGTCGGCGTCGCCTGGGATGGCCGAGCCCGCGCCGTGCTCGTCGTCGCGGACGTGGTCAAGCCCTCCTCGGCACAGGCTGTCGCCCAGCTTCGCCGGCTGAGGCTGACCCCGGTGCTGCTAACCGGCGACAACACGACAGTGGCCCGCGCCGTCGCCGCAGAAGTGGGCATCGACGCCAGCCCCGACACCGTCATCGCGGAGGTCCTACCCACCGGCAAAGTCGACGTGATCAAACGCCTGCAAGCCGAGGGCAAGGTCGTCGCGATGGTCGGCGACGGCGTCAACGACGCCCCCGCCCTCGCCCAGGCCGACCTCGGCCTGGCCATGGGCACCGGCACCGACGTCGCGATCGAAGCCAGCGACCTCACCCTCGTCCGCGGCGACCTGCGGGCCGCGGTCGACGCGATCCGGCTGTCCCGCCGCACCCTCGCAACGATCAAAGGCAACCTGTTCTGGGCGTTCGCCTACAACCTCGCAGCACTACCACTGGCCGCCGCAGGCCTGCTCAACCCGATGATCGCCGGCGCCGCCATGGCGTTCAGCTCCGTGTTCGTCGTTGCCAACAGCCTGCGCCTGCGACGCTTCACCGGCCAGATCGACGGCCCGCCAGCGACGACCGTGAGGCCACTTCCTCAGCTCGAACCGGACAGCACACCAACAGCCGCCTGAGACTGCACGGCGTGAAGCACCCTGCGACCGGGATGACAGGCACAGACACGTCCGCGCTCGGTCCGGGGTGCCGGCCCTGATCAACGCAGGCCTGCTGCTGCGTCGCAGCTGTCAAATGTGACCATCCGGCGACAGATGTGTGGTCCTGCCGGATCACCCTGCGGAAGCCAGAACCGGGAGACGATCCGGGCGCTGGGTCGTGCGACCCGCGGCCCCGGGCCGCGCATGCTCATGTGCGTAGCGGCTAGAAGGGAGGACCGCGGTCGGCAAGGAGGGGACCTGGGCGGCAGCCCAACGGTCCGCGCGGCCCGTTCCTGTGCCGCTATACCCCCCGGGGGTCATAGCGTGGACTCATGGAGACATCGCCCCCGGTCCGGGGCTACACCGCCACCAAGGATCAGCTACGGGCCCGCCTGCGTCGGATCGAGGGGCAGGTCCGTGGCGTCCAGACCATGGTCGACGACGACCGCTACTGCATCGATGTGCTGACCCAGATATCCGCGATCCAGGCGGCTCTCGACAAGGTCGCGCTTGGTCTGCTCGACGGTCACACGCGCCACTGCATGCACGAGGGCGCCATCGAAGGACGTGCCGACGAGATGGCGACCGAGATGATGGCCGCCGTGGGCCGGCTGATGAAGCGCGGATGACCACTGCGAAGCATCGCCGGGCCGTTCCTGCGCACGGGCCCGGCGGGCAGTGTCACGCGCCCACGAGGTGCGGCACGGTCGTGCGTGACCTCGGCTCCGGGGCGCCCGTCCTTGACCACCGGCGCCCCAGCCACCCTCGCCTCCACCTTCCTCACCTTGATCGCCGGAGCCGGCGCCTACGCCATCCTCGCCACCACGACACCGGGAAACATCGCGCCGCGCTGGGCGCTCGGCTTCGCCTGTGGCGCAGGCGGCCTGGTGGGCGGCTACCTCGGCGCACGCCTCCAGCCGCACCTTCCCAGCACTGCTCTGCGGCTACTTGTCGGCGGCCTGGCTGTCGCCCTCGCCGCCCTCTACCTGGCGCAGGCTTTCTGATCACGGCCGGGTATGGTTATCTGATCGAGACGCCGGAATGCGGGAGGCTGCGGCAGCGGCGGTCATGCTTTCCAGGCCGGCCGTCTTACCGGCCCCCATGGCGAATCTTCAATGCGGTCGTCTGGCCAGAGACGTATGTCGCTTTCTCGGTCTGACCGCCGGACACAGCTCCCGGGACCTTCTGTGGATCATTTCTAGGCTCATGCCGGTATTACGATTGGTTCTATGAAGGGGGAGCCGGACACAATCACGGCGCCACGCGCCGGTGTTCCGTGTGGGCCGCACCGGGCGAGCTCCGCTTCTCATCCCAGTGTGTCGGGCCGGCCCAACTGGATCGTGTCGCTCGGTGCGCTTGCGAGCGGGCTCGTGGGCGCCGCTCTGCTGCTTGGCTTGGTCGTGATGCATGCCGGCCTGGCACCGACGGCGCTGCCCGCGATGACGATGGGGCCGCAGCGCGCTGACATGAGCGTGGCCGGCCACGGCTCGTGGATGTCGGATGGCCAGTCAGCCGAGCAGCGGACGTCGATGGCCGGCGGTGAGATGGCAGGGTTCGCGAGCGTAGGCGTGGTCATGTTCGCGGCCGTGCCTGAGCTGGTCTCGGCGATGCCCGGGGGTGCGGACGCCGGCGGGATGCCGGGGCATGCCGGCGGCCTGATGTGCCTGGCGGTATTGACGATGGTCGCGCTGTCGGTGGTGCTGCCCCTGCTGGGCGCCGCCGGCCGGTGGATGGCGGTGCGGGCCGGCGGCCTGCCGCCGCCAGTTGTTCGTGCGGGATGGGTGGCGGAGCGGCCGCCAGAGCCGTCCGCCGCGCTCGCGCGGCTGTGTGTTCTGCGGACGTAGTAGCGGATCGCGGTATTTCGACGCCCTGATCCGTTCTGCCGGGCGGGTGCTGGACCGGTCCGTTGTCCGGTCATGCCCGGTTTCTTCGTCTGGAGATTCCGCATGTCTTCCCAAGCCCCTCCTTCATCATCACTGTCTGCGGCTGCGCCCGGAAGGCCGAAGCGTCGCCGTCGCCGGGCGCTCGTCATCGCCCTGGTCGTTGTCGTCGCGCTCGCCGCGGTGGCTGGCGGTGTCGTCACCCGTCTTGCCCGTGGGGGCGGCGACGGTCAGCTGGTGGCGCCGTCGTCGCCGGCGGTGCTCGCCGCTGAGCGGGCGCGCCCGACCAGCGGCCGGACCGTGACCAGGACCATCACCGCCCGTCCCGCGAAGATCGACCTCGGTGGAAAGACGGTGACCACTTGGACGCTGGATGGCACCGTGCCCGGCCCGCAGTTGTGGGTCCAGGTGGGTGACCGGCTGCGGTTGACGTTGCGTAACCAGCTGCCGGTCGAGACGTCGCTGCACTGGCATGGCCTCCAGCTGCGCAACGACATGGACGGCGCGCCCGGAGCGTCCAGCTCCGCGATCCCGCCAGGTGGATCGTTCACGTACGACTTCACCGTGCCGTCGACCCCGGGTAGCTACTTCTTCCACAGCCACGTCGGAACGCAGCTCGACACCGGTCTGTACGCGCCCCTCGTGGTCGAGGACCCGGTGGCGCCACGTGACGACGACACGGACGCCGTGCTCCTGTTCGACGACTGGACCAACGGATTGGGCCGCTCACCCGACCAGGTCCTGAAGGACCTGAAGGCCAAGGGCATGGCCGGTATGGGAGGCATGGCAGGCGGATCGGGCGGGATGTCCGGGATGGACATGGGCGGCATGGACATGGGTGGCGGCGGGATGAGCACGCTCGGAGCTGACGCCGGCGACGTCGCCTACCCCGCCTACCTGGTCAACGGCCGGCTACCGGAAGCGCCCTACGTGCTGCAGGCGCGGCCGGGGCAGCGAATCCGGCTTCGGCTGGTCAACGCTGGCTCGGACACCGTGTTCCGGTTCGGCGTCGGCGGACACCGGCTCACGGTCGTCGCGGCCGACGGACAGCCGGTGCGGCCGGTGGACGTCGACACGCTGCAGGTCGCGATGGGCGAACGGTATGACGTGGAGATCACCGCCGGAACCGGGGTCTTCCCGCTGGTGGCGGCCCCGGAGGGCAAGGACGGCATGGCGATGGCGGTGCTGCGCACAGCCGCCGGTGCGATGCCGAACCCGGCCGACCGGCCGGCCGAGCTGAACGGCCGGCTCCTGAGCTACCGTGACCTCTCCCCGGCGGCCGGCCAGGCTCTGCCCGCTCGCGCACCCGACCAGGTGATCACAGTGCGCCTTGGTGCCGACCCGACCGACTACCGCTGGACGATCAACGGCAGGTCCTTCGACGACTCACCTGGCGACCCGGCCGCCAGTCACCCGTCCGAGCTGCGGGTCCACCAGGGCCAGCGGATCCGGCTGGTGTTCCAGAACGCCACGATGATGAGCCATCCGATGCACGTCCACGGGCACACCTTTGCGGTGCTCGCGCCAACCTCGAACGGTGTCCGCAAGGACACCGTGCTCGTGCCGCCCATGGGCACGGTGACCGTTGACCTGGACGCCGACAACCCCGGCCAGTGGATGATTCACTGCCACAACGCCTACCACGCGGCGGCCGGCATGATGACCATCCTGTCCTACGTCAGCTGACACCAGCCATGGTCTTGGCTTGGCGGGCAGCTCACGGCCCACCAAGCCAAGACCGGTCACCAACCATCTACTGCCTCGGCGAGCACAAGCTACGGCAGGGGCTAGCCCGCCTGATCGGCGCGGATGACGTGGCTGGCCGGCTCAGTGCTTGACGAGGCGGTCGGCGTCGCGCAGAGCGGCCAGACGGGCTCGGAACTCCTGCTCGTCGATCTCGCCGCGGGCGAAGCGGTCAGCCAGGACCTGTTCGGGCGAGGGGCCCGCCGGTCCGTGCATGGTCGGCGGTTCGGCGGGTGGCCGCAGCGGGGAGCGGCTGTGGTGCTCGGAGCGGGTCAGGGCACGCACCAGCAATACCGCCCCTGTGATGAGCACGGCCCAGAACAGCAGCATGCCGACGGACATGGCAAACCATCCCCAGCCGCTCACGTCGTGGTCGTACCAATACATCATCGCCGTCACCTCCGGCAGCGACCCGGCGAGGCCTGGGGTCGAGCCTGCGCCGCGGTCCTTCCTCTATCCACGATGCCCCCTGTGGCGCGGGTGTGCAGAAGCTGAATGGCCCAGCGGTACCGGGCCGACTCGCTCACCGTTTCGCGTCGAGGCGCCCGGCATGCTCTGCTGTGCGCCGCACCGGCGATGCGCCTTGGAGGTGCGCGCGGCGGTCTGTCCACGTTCCCACCCGGGCGGCTCGCTCGGTCGTCCGTCGGCACGACGAGAACCATCAGATCCACGCCAACCACCCTCCGGGAACGGCCGAACGCCTCCCGCTCGGGCTTGCGCACGGTTTCGGTTGTGCAGATCTGCCCGTCCAACACGCATCCACGGGCGCGATCGTGCCGGCCTCCGTACGGCTGGGGTACGGGAGCTGCGGAGGACAGAACCAGGCAATATCTCTCCGTAGCCACTTGCGCATTGAGCGTGAGATAGCGTGGGGGACGTGGACCTGGCTCGCGGGAACACGACGTCGAGCTCGCCCAGATTCGCGGCGCTCGCTTTGATCGCTCTGACCGCGGCCCTCGTGGTCCACGGAGTCCTATGCGTCGCTGCCGCCCATGAGATCCATGGCCTGCCGGCACACCACCATCACAGTGCGGTCACCCTGAGCGCGCCGGACGTCATCCCCGAGGCGCAGGCCGGCGAGCCTACGGTCGCCGCCGTATCCCCGGAGATCCGGTCCTCGTCCCCGATGCTCGGGCCTGCTCAGGACCATCCGGTGCTTGACTGCCCCGCTCAGCTCATCCCTCCGGCGCGGTTGGATGTCGTGGCTCCAGTCGCTCCGGTCGCCGCGCTGCTCGGGCTGACCGCGCTGCCAGTCCTATGGACGGCTGCCGGTGTCGAGCCAGGGCCGACCTGTCGCCGGGGTCGCGGTCACACGGCCACATGCGGGCTCTTCATGCGGATATGCGTACTTCGCACCTGATCGGCGGGCAGTGATCTTCTCCTTTGCCGCCTAGCCGCCAACACCGTGCTTCGCCTGATCGGCGGGCGCGCAGCGGCGCGGTCCGACACTGCGCATCCTCGCGCGATGCCGCGGAGCTTCGTGCCATGCCGCGGCCGACCGTCGTCCTGACGCTATGCACGGGCATCAGCCTCGAAGGAACGCCACGATGACAAACACCTCTGTCGCGGCCCGCGTACCCGTCCTGGCGGGTCCGGCCGGCGCGCCCCCGGCGGCCCGTTCCCTTGCCGATCTGGTCGGCAACACGCCGGTGCTCTTGATCCCCGACGTCTGTTTCGGGGGCGCGGATGGGTTCTGGGCCAAGCTCGAAGGTCACAACCCGGGTGGCATCAAGGACCGACCCGCCCTGCACATGGTGGCGTGCGCGCGACGACGCGGCGAGCTCGCTCCGGGCCGGCCCATCATCGAGTCGACCAGCGGCACGCTGGGGCTCGGTCTCGCGCTCGCCGGCGTCGCGTACGGCCACCCGGTCACGCTCGTGACCGACCCCGGCCTGGAACCGATCCTGCACCGCCTACTGGTCGCCTACGGCACGAAGATCGACGTTGTCGAGCGGCCACACCCCACTGGCGGATGGCAGCAGGCCCGGCGAGACCGCGTCCAGGCCCTGCTCGAGGAGCATTCCGGTGCCTACTGTCCCGACCAGTACCACAACCCCGACAACGTCGCCGCCTACGAGCGACTCGCGTTGGAGCTGATCGAGCAGGTCGGACGTGTGGACGTCCTCGTGTGCAGCGTCGGCACTGGCGGACACAGCGCGGGTGTCTCCCGTGTTCTGCGGGATTCGTTCCCCGACCTGCGGCTGGTCGGCGTGGACACCATCGCCTCGACCATCTTCGGGCAGCCAGCTGGACGCCGGCTGATGCGCGGCCTCGGCAGCAGCATCTACCCGCGCAACGTCGCGTATGACGCCTTCAGCGAAGTCCACTGGGTAGCGCCCGGCGAGGCCGTCTGGGCCTGCCGGCGCCTGGCTGCCGCACGGTTCGCGACCGGCGGATGGAGCGTGGGCGCCGTCGCCCTGGTGGCATCCTGGCTCAGCCGGCACACAACGTCCGACACCCGCATCGTCGCGATCTTCCCGGACGGGCCACAGCGCTACTGGAACAGCATCTATGACAATGACTACTGTGCCGAGCACCAACTGCTGGACGTGGTGCCCGCCTGTAACCCCGATGCGCTCGACCATCCAACCGACCGAGTCGTGCGCCGGTGGACCCGCTGCGCCCAGGTGGTCGACCCGCTGTCGCATCCCAAGCTGGTGGGCTGCCGGACGGCGCAGCGATGACAGAGACCTGGCGCCAGGTCCGGTCCTTCGACCGGCCGATCCGGCTCCTGCTCATCAACCAGCTGGGCATCAACATCGGCTTCTACATGCTCATGCCCTACCTGGCGAGCTACCTATCGGTCACGCTCGGGCTCGCGGCCTGGCTGGTCGGATTCGTGCTCGGAGTCCGCAACCTCAGCCAGCAAGGACTGTTCCTGCTCGGTGGGAGCCTCGCCGACCGCTTCGGCTACAAGCCGATGATCCTCGCCGGGCTGGCACTGCGCACCGTCGGCTTCGCGCTTCTCGGCTTCGCCGAGGCCATCCCCGCTTTGGTCATCGCCTCCGCCCTGACGGGCTTCGCTGGAGCTCTGTTCAATCCCGCGGTACGCGCCTACGTGGCGGCGGAGGCGGGTGAACGCCGGGTCGACGCGTTCGCGGTGTTCAATATCTTCTACCAACTCGGGATCCTGCTCGGCCCGCTGATCGGGCTCGCCCTGCTGGCAATCGACTTCACGCTCGTGTGTGCCGTGGCCGCCGCGGTGTTTCTGTTGTTGACCGTCCTGCAAGCTCGGGCGCTGCCAGCGCGGACCCGAAACGAACACCCGGACATCGCCGGCCCCGAGCCAGCCGGCGAAAGAGAAACGAACAGCAAGGTCTCGCACACCAGCCGCAGCGGCGGAGCACCACTCACCATTATCCAGTCCTGGCGCGTCGCACTGGCCAACCAGTCGTTCCTGCTTTTCTCTCTGGCGATGATCGGGTCATATGTGTTGACGTTCCAGGTCTACCTGGGGCTCCCGATCGAGGTCAGACGCGTGACCGGCAGCGAGACCGGGGTGACGCTGCTGTTCGTTCTTTCCGGCCTCCTCACCGTGGCCGCCCAGGTGCGGCTCACCACGTGGGTGAAAGCCCGCTGGACCCCCGGCCAGGCGATGAGCAGAGGACTGGTGCTCATGGGCCTGGCGTTCCTGCCGCTCGTGCTATCGGCTTCCTTCGGCCGGCACGGGGCGGAGGCGTCCGCCCGGTCGCTTCCGGCCCAGGCGCTGGCAATGGTGCCCGTGCTGACCGCGTCCGCGCTCCTGGCAGTGGCCACCATGCTCGTCTATCCGTTCGAGATGGCCACCATCGTGACACTCGGCGGCGATCGCATGACAGGCACTTACTACGGCCTCTACAACACCCTCTCAGGGATAGGAATCGCCGCGGGAAACCTGCTCACCGGCGCCGCCCTCGACGCCGGGAAGAACATCGGAATCCCCGCACTGCCGTGGATCATTCTCGCACTCACCGGTGGGCTTTGCGCGACCTCGGTCCACCTGCTTGACCGCGCCGGCCGCCTCGAACGACCACAAGGCGTGACCGTGAAATCTGAGACATCACGACCAAGAAGCGCCAGCCAAGCGGGATGACGGGCGTTCTTCACCCGGCCGACGCCCTCTCTGGGGTCAGTTGGCCGGCAGGGGCAGCGGGCAGTAGAGGACGTGCGTGACCGCCAGTATTGGTTCGGCGGCCACGGCGACGGGCGTGAGCAGCACGGCGGCGACCAGCACGGCGCCGAGCATGGTACGGGCGGTGCCGAGGGGGCGGGCGGGCTGCAGCAGGCGGCGAACCCGCCCCAGCGCGGTTGGCCCGCCGGCGGCAAGGCCCGCGGCGGGGCTGCCAGCGCCGGCCAGCACCGCCAGCGCGGCGGCCACCGACAGGCGTTCATGTCGGCGGGAGGCGGCGTCATCGGCGGCCAGCTCGACCAGTCGAGCGAGTTCGGCACGGGCCGCGGTGAACAGCGGCACGACGGGGAACGCCCGGGCGAAGGCGTCCGCACCGGTGATGACGAGGTGGTGCCGCTCAGTCAGATGGGCCTGCTCATGGGCGAGCACCGCGTGCAACTGGTCGACGCTCAGGGTCTCCAGCGCGGCGGTGGTGAGCACGACCTGTCGGGCACGGCCCGGCACGCAGTACGCCGCAGCGGCCGGGTGCGGGATCACAACGGCGTCCAGGCCTGGTGCTGGCCGTGCCAGGATGGCCAGCTTGGCGGCATGGGCGCGTCGGGCCCGGCCAGCGCGGACCAACTGGGCCGCGGCGCACGAGCCGACCCTCAGCGTCAGGACCGTTGTGAGCGTCAGCCCTGCACCGGCGACCATGGCCCCGCCTGGTGCCGCGTACGACACGCGCAGCGACATCGCGCAGGCGCGCAGCAGCTCTGCGATGCCGCTGCTGATCTTCGCCGTGGGGACCGCCAGCGCGAGCCCCGCAAGCCCGATCGCGGCCAGCACCGACACCGACAGCGCCTGCCACAGGCAGATCGCCAGGCGCGGCGCCCGATCGACCCAGGAGACGCCAACCAGCAGCCGGGGGGCGGCGGTGGCGAGCAGCGTCGCGTAGACAACCAGCGAGACAGCCACTCTCATACAGCTCTACTCCTACGGAGGTCACACCGCTGGCGTCCAGACCGCCGCCGGCCCGGCCGTCATGGCGAGCGCGTCACGTAGCAGCTGGGCTTCCTCGGGCGACATCTGCTCGACGAAGTGCATCAGCGTCGCCGCCCGATCGACGCTGTCCGCGAGCGCCTCACTCATCACCTCGGCGCTGTGCATCTCCCGGGAGCGCGTCGGTTCGTACCGGTAGGCCCGCCCGGCGAGCTCACGGCGCAACCAGCCCTTGCGGTGCAGGTTGTCCATCACCGTCATCACCGTGGTGTAGGCGATCTGCCGCTGCTCCCGCAGCTGTTCGCAGACGGCCCGCACGGTCAGCGGACCGGGCCCGGACCACAGCCGGTCCATGACCACGGATTCCAGGTCACCCAGTCCTCGCACGCCCTGCCCCTGATCGGCGCCACCAGCCCCTGATCCAACGCCGCCCGCACGTCGACACGGCGCGCAGCGACCTACGATGGCAAATCGTAGTTCATCTGACAGGTCTATGGACGCGGGCGTTCTCCCCGCGCTCCCGCCAATGGTCGTGGGACAAGCCCACAACGGCGGTTGGAACCCGCCGCGAGCGCGATCGGAAGTGCGAGCAACAAGGACCCCGAGGTCGCCAGCGGCCACGCCGAGTACCTATCTGTGCGGAACGACCGGTTTAAGGTGACCACCCCTATCTACTACGCAACCTAGTGGTCTAGGGTGACGTCGTCAGCAGCGCCGGGCCGCACCAGCCCTGCCTCAAGTCCGGCATTTCGGACATCGTGGCCGGGCCGGAGCGGAGGCGAGCCCGCGCGGATCCGCCGGTGCTCGCCGTCCGTGAACTCCTGGAAGTGAGACGGGAGCGGACCGGGGATCGGCAGGCCCGCCTGACGGCGGACCTATGGAAGGATGTGCGTTGCCTGCTCCCTACAGTGACCGTCCATCCGCGGACGAGGCCTGGTCCCAGCAGGGTCATCGCCCCCGGCGGCCACCGGCCGATACGGTCCGACGTCCCACGGGCTGGGCGTTTCGTCTCGCGCGGCGGCAGCACCGGGTGGCCACGATCGCGGCCCTGACCACCGGCAGCCTCGCGGTCTCTACCGCCAGCTTCGCCGCGACGGTCGCAACCACCGGTGACGACGCCGGTCCGGTCGAGGGTGCCCCGGTCACCCAGGCGGCGATGTTCGGCGGCGGCACCAGCGCCGCACCGGCCGCCCAGCGTGCTCCCGGCTCGCTCGCGGCAGCGCTCGCCGACCCGATCCCCGACTTCACCACCACGACGATCGAGGCCGAGAAGTCCTCCATCGCTCCGAACTCGGAGGCTCGGTTCACGATCCACGTCCGCGACGCGACGACGGGAGCGCCGGTCGCGGACGAGGAGGTGAACGTCGTCGTCGTGGCCGGAACGCGCTGGTCCAGGAGCGCGACGTTGCGGACCGACGACGACGGGGCAGCGCGGATCAGCGCGCGGCTGCTGTCGACCACCACGGTCACGGCGGTCTTCGACGGCGGGGCAACGCTGCGCCCGTCGGTGGCCGCCGCCGCCACGGTCATGGTCACCAGCCCCACCACGAACCGCCCTACTGGTGTGGCTGCCATCCCGGGCAGCACGATCGGGGCCAAGGCGGTCTACCTGGCGTCCCTGCAGAAAGGGAAGCCGTATGTGTGGGGCGCGACGGGTCCGTACGCATTCGACTGCTCCGGGTTCTCCCAGTACGTCTACAAGCAGCTCGGCCGTTACCTGCCCCGGACCGCCCAGCAGCAGTTCGAGGCGACCCTGCGGGTACCGCAGTCGGCCAAGCAACCCGGGGACCTGCTCTTCTTCGGCACGCCCGACAACATCACCCACATGGCCATCTACGCCGGCAATGGCTACATGTGGGCGGCACCGCAGACCGGCGACTACGTGAAACTGGAACCGATCTACACATCCACGTACTGGGTGGGCCGCGTGCTGTAGGTCTCTGTGGCCGGCATCCCGGACAAGCACAGCACATCGCCGTTGCTGGCCTGACGCGCCGGGGCCGCCGCGGGGATCTGGAAGGATGAGGCAGTGACCAGCCCAGCTCGCCGCGTAGCCGGTCGCCTGGCCGGCGCCCAGGTCGGGGTGCGCGGCTTCGTGCTGGTCGGCGCCGTGTTGCTGGGGATCCTGCTGATGCACGGCGGGCTGGGCACTCACCTCGGCGCCGGAATGATGATGGAGCCCCGGGCCGGCATCGCGCCGGCTAGCGACGAGGTGGGCATGGCCCCGCCCGTCCCGGCGCCGTTGGTCTCGATGGCACCGGATTCCGCCTCGACCCAGCATGCTGACCACGATGGTGGCCTGGCCGGCGCGGCCAGGATGCTGACCGCCATTCCCAGCCATGATGGTCATGCGGGTGAGTTGTGCCTGGCGGTGCTGCGTTCCGTTGTGCTGCTCGCCGGCCTGCTGCTGGCGCTGCTGGTCGTCGATGTACGCGGCGGCGGGGCGTGGCCGGGACCGCTCACCGCCGGCCAGGACCGGCGCCGCCATCTGGCACGGCCGATGGGGCCGTTACTGTCCGCCCTCTGCGTGCTTCGTCTGTAAACCGACGCCCACGCCCGCGCCGACGGCCATTCCAGGCATGCCACGACCCGCGCGATCCACACCGTGGATCGCCTAGCGGGCTTGCCGCATGCCCGGCACCTGGCGTTCCTACCTGTGCCTGTCACGCAGCGCATGTCGCACGTCCGGCGGATGACGCCGGGCGGCGAACCCCTGTCTGGCATGGACGCGCGGGCGATGACGCGTCCCGTCCGAACGGATATCCAGACGACCTCCTGCGAGGGATCTCATGAAACGACTTGCCATGCTGCTCGGCGCCGTGCTGGCCACCGCCGTGCTCGCCGCGTGCGGCGGCGCCTCGACCGGCGCCAGCGCCGGCACCGGCGGCTCCATGAGCTCGATGGGCACGACCGCCAGCGAAGATCACAACGCCGCGGACGTCGCGTTCGCGCAGGGCATGATCCCGCATCACCAGCAGGCCATCGAGATGGCCGACCTCGCCCCCACCCGGGCGTCCTCGCCTGACGTGAAGGCACTGGCCCAGAAGATCCGCGAGGCCCAGGCCCCGGAGATCACCACGATGACCGGCTGGCTGACCAGCTGGGGCGAGCCCACAACGGCGCCCAGCGCCAGCGGCGGGATGGACATGGATCACGGCGACATGTCGTCGATGCCCATGGCCATGCCCAGCGCGTCGACGGGCGGGATGATGAGCGAGGCGGACATGGCGATGCTGCGGAACGCCTCCGGCCGCGACTTCGACCGGATGTTCCTCACCATGATGATCCAGCACCACCGGGGCGCGATCGCCATGGCGACCACCGAGCAGCACGACGGCCGCTACGGCCCGGCCAAGCAGCTGGCCGGCGCGATCGTGACCAGCCAGACCGCCGAGATCACCACCATGCAGACGCTCCTCCAGAAGATCTGACCCCTGACCTGGGTGGTGGGCTCCGTCAACCCGGAGCCCACCACCCAGCGCGACCGACACGCGGCCCGCTCCAGTGCCGCCGACTCTGGCATCCACGACGATTTCACTAGGACGAAGAGAACCAAAGACGTCCTCTCGTTCCCACCGCTGGGCAGTCGCTGGCGAAGGACCTACCTCGCCGGGCCAACCGGCGGCCGGTCGGCGGAGACGGTAGAAACTGCGGCCACCGGCCCGGGCACGGCGACCGAACGGGGCAGTCGCAGACGCTTGAGAAGGATCGCGTTGACGGCGACGAGGAAGCTCGATCCGGACATCGCCAGGGCGGCGATCTCCGGCCGGAGGGTGAGCCCGGTGGCGGGCTCGAAGACGCCGGCGGCGATCGGCAGGGCGATGGCGTTGTAGCCGACCGCCCAGCCGAGATTCTGGCGCATCTTGCGCAGCGTGCCGCGGCCGATGAGCAGGACCGCCGGCACGTCGAGCGGGTCGGAGCGCATCAGGACCACGTCGGCGGTCTCGATCGCCACGTCGGTGCCGGCGCCGATCGCGATGCCCAGATCCGCGCCCGCCAGTGCCGGGGCGTCGTTGATGCCGTCGCCGACCATCGCCACCCGTCGCCCGGCCTGACGCAGCTCGGCGACCTTGGCCGCCTTGTCGGCGGGGAGAACCTCGGCGATGACGGTGTCGATGCCGAGCTGTCCGGCGATCCGCCGCGCGGTCACCTCGTTGTCGCCGGTGAGCATGACGACCTGGACGCCAGCATCGTGCAGCGCGTGCACCGCCTGGGCCGCGGTCGGCCGGGGCGCGTCCGCCAGCGCCACCACACCTGCTGCCGCCCCGTCCACCGCGACCAGCACCGCGGTCCGGCCACCTGCGGCGAGCATGTCCCGGCGTTCGCCCAGCTCGCCGGCCTCGACGCCTTCCCGCGCCATCAGCCGCAGGTTCCCGACCGCGACCCGGTGGCCGTCCACCGTGGCGACGGCGCCGTGCCCGGGCACGTTGACGAATCCGCTCGCCGGCGCGGATGGCAGGCCACGGGCATCGGCATGCCGTACGACCGCGGCGGCGAGGGGATGCTCGGACTCGCGCTCCACCGCCGCCGCTAGCCGCAGCAGGTCATCCTCGGCGACGCCGGCCGCGGCGACGACGTCGGTGACCTCGGGCTCGCCCCTGGTCAACGTGCCCGTCTTGTCCAGCACCACGGTGTCGATGCGGGCCGCGGACTCGACCGCGGTGGCGTTCTTGAACAGGACTCCGCGCCGCGCCCCGAGACCAGTACCCACCATGATCGCGGTCGGAGTGGCGAGCCCTAGCGCGTCCGGGCAGGTGATGACCACCACCGTGATCGCGAACAGGATCGCCTCGCGGGCCGGCCGGTCGGTGCCCAGCAGCCAGACCAACAGCGTCGCGAGGCCGCCGGCCAGCGCGACCAGCACCAGCCAGAACGCGGCCCGGTCGGCCAGCCGCTGCCCGGGAGCTTTGCTGTTCTGCGCCTCCTGGACGAGCGCGACGATCTGCGCGAGCGCCGTGTCGGTGCCGACCTTGGTCGCACGGACTCGCAGCGTGCCGTTGGTGTTGACGGTCGCCCCGATGGCCTCCGAGCCGGGCGCCTTGTGCACGGGCAGGCTTTCACCGGTCACCATCGACTCGTCGACGTCCGACTCGCCGGCCTCCACCACCCCGTCGACGGCGATCTTGGCGCCGGGGCGGACCAGCAACAGGTCCCCGACGACGACCTCGGCGGTGGGCACCGCGACCGGCTCGCCGTCCCGCAGGACGAGCGCCTGCTCGGGCGCGAGCTCAAGCAGGGCGCGGATCGCGTCGTTCGCCCCGCCTCGGGCGCGCATCTCGAACCAGTGGCCCAGCAGCACGAACGCGGCGAGCAGGGCCGCGGCCTCGTAGAAGACCTCGCCACCGCCTGTCAGCGTTACGACCAGGGAGTAGACCCAGCCGGTGCCGATCGCGACCGCGACCAGCACCATCATGTCCAACGTCCGGGCACGCAGCGCCCGCACCGCACCGTCGAAGAAGATCCACGACGACCAGAACACCACCGGCAGGCTCAGCGCCAGCTGGAACACGTCGTCGCGCAGGCCGAACGGCGCGGCCACGTGGAATCCGAGCACCTCGCGGCCGATCGACGACCACAGCACGATCGGCACGGCGAAGACCACGGCCACCACGAACCGGTTGCGCATGTCCGCGACCATCGCCGCCATCGACATGGACCCGTGCCCGCCATGGCCCATCGCCTCGTGCGGCGACGCCCTCCGAGTCCTGCCGTGCTCGTGGGTGGCGGGCCCCTCGTCGGCGGCGTGGGCCTGGGGCGGTGCCAGGGTTCCGACCGCCGCCCGAGCCGACGTTCCGGCCGCGGGTGCGGCGCCGTCAGGCTCGTGGCCACCGGCGTGACGGGGCTCCGCGAGCGGATCGCAGACATGGTCCGGGACGGACTGCCCACCGCAGTGGTAGCCACAGTTCCGGATCCAGCCGGCGAGCTGCTCGGCGGACGTCTGGGCCGGGTCGTACCTGACGACCGCCGTCTGCGCCACCGGGTTCGCCGCCACCTCGACCACCCCAGGCCGCCGGCCCAGCACGGCCTCCACCCGCGCCTTCTCGGTGGCCCACCGCATCCCCGAGACCTGCAGGACAGCCGTCGCGACCGGCGGATGTCCAGATCCGCCGTGATGGGCGTGCATGCTCAGCTCCAATCCGGCGCGCGGCCTGGGCAGAGTTGTGGAGGGCAAGGCCGGGGCCGATCAGATCCGCCCGGTCTCACCCGACGGTGCGGCGACAGTGTCCCTCGATATACCCCCAGGGGGTAGGGTAGTGCTGCATCGTCCCGACGGGTCGATGCGCACGCCGATAGGCGCCCAAATACCTACTACGATTCATCGTAGGATGTGGGGCTGGCGCACGACACCCGCGTCTGGATGGCTCGACGACCTGCCGGACTCGTCGTCACACGCGACTTCGTGGTTGTGCTCGGCGTGGTCGCGCCGCTTGCGGCGGGCTCCGCCGTCACGGCGACACGGATACCGGCGGCGCTGTGGGCGAAGGGCGCAGGCGGCTGCCACCCGAACCGCCGGACGGCCAAGGCGATTCGCGCCGCCGGCTTCGTCGTCGAGGAGATCGACCGGTTCGCCTTCCGGCCACTGCGGCTCCTTCCGCCGGCCGCCCACATCCTCGGCCGCGCCCAGCGCTCACCCGTCGACGACGCAGCTGCAGGCCACCAGGCGCAAGAGGCCGGGCACGAGGCCGGATGACCGCATTGTGAGGACCGGTCGCCGACTGGGTCCTCGCTCGGATGCCGCGGCGGGTGCCTGCGGGCCCGGCCGGCGGACCGGCCCGCAGGCACCGTCTGGGGCTAGCGGACCCGGCCGACGTAGTAGGACGAGGTCCAGATGGTCTCGAGCTTGACCACGTCGCCGCTCTTCGGCGCGACCCACATCTTTCCGTCGCCGGCGTAGATGCCCTCGTGGTAGATCGACCCCGGCTCGCCGAAGAAGATCAGATCGCCGGGCTGTTCGGCGCCGCGCGAGACCCGGGTCGTCGCCGCGAACTGCTGATCGGTAGTACGCGGCAGCGTGATGCCAAGCTGCTTGTAGACGTACTGCACCAACCCCGAGCAGTCGAAGCTGTACGGCCCCTCTGCCCCGTACACGTACGGCTTGCCGGCCTGCAGCGATGCCAGGTACACCGCCTTCTCCCCGATCGTCGTCGCGCCGGTGGGCGCGTCGGCGACGGTCTCGCCCGTGGGCGCGGGGACGGCTGACGGGGTGGCGGTCGCGGGCGGCGCCGGCCGGACGCGGACGACCGCGGCGTCGGAGGTCGCCGCGTCCAGCTCTGGGCTGCCCGTGAACGTCGCCCTGATCTGGGTGGTCGTCAGGACCTGTGCCGGGTAGCTGGCGTAGCCGTTCGCGTCCGTGCGCAGTGCTTTGAAGGTCGTCCAGCCGTTCGGGAACAGTGCCTGGACGAGGATGTCCTGGTTCGCGAGGGCGTCGCCGCCCCGGGTGGTGAACCGGAAGCCGACCTCGACCGGCTCGTCGGCGTTCACCGTGACGTCGGGCTGGGTTGGCGTCAGCGAGACTGCCGTGCGCAGATGGAAGGCCGCTGGCAGGGCCAACTCGGAGGTGAGGGCCGCGGCGGGAGTGGCCGTGCCTCCCAGGGCCGCGCCGAGGGCGTTTGCGGCGATCCTGTGCGCTCCGGTGTCCGTGTCCGTGTCCGCCGAGCCGGGGCCGAGGGAGCCAGCCAGCGCCACCCCGGACACAGCCACGGTGCCGGTGGTGATCACCGCGACGGTGGCGCGGCTCGAAGTCCGAGCCAGCAACGTCCCCGGGCGGAGGCGTGCGCGGTGACGGCCGCGCCGGGCCGTGGCGGGGCTCGGCGCGGACAGATCTGGTTCGCGTGCCTGCACGTGAAACCTTTCCCAGACGCCTGCGAGGTGAGCTGTCGGGTTCGGGCCGGGGAGCCCGGCCTGCCGTGTCGGACACGGCCGGCTTCACCCCGAGGACGCCGTCGGAGGATGCGGCGCCCGGTGGAACGTGGTTCCCCCGCTCCTGCCCCGGCTGCGTCGGAGGGGATCGCCGGACCGGGGGCAGGACTCGGCGTTCGGTCCGGCGGCGATACCAGACAAAGCCTAACAACTACACGCCATAGTAGGTCGCGTGGGGTGGAGGACGGGGCGCCCGCGGATCACCACACAGCTGGCAGCAGCAGCAACTACTATGCTTCATAGTTGATAGTCGATGTGCTGCCTACTCTGGGACGGGTTCGGGACATGACCAACCAGACCACTGATGACGGCTCCTCTGCCACGCCGCCTCGCGCTGCCACGTCCGGGTCGGGGCTGACCGCACACGAACGGAAAGCGATCGAACGGCGCGCCCGCTACCAGCGCAGGCGGCGGATCATTCAGACTGGCCAGGTGCTGATGGCGGTCGGCGTGGTCGTCGGGCTAACTCACTTGCTGGCGCACCTGGATGCCTTCGGCGGCCAGCCGTCGGGCCTGGTTGACCTGGTCGCCGGCTACCCGGCCGCAGCAGTGGTCTTCCTTGCCGGGGCCGTGGCCGCGGGTCAGCGGCAGTAGCCAACAGTCCAGGACCGCCAGGTCCGTCGACCGCGTCCGCCCGAGCTCCCTCAGTGGTCTCCGCCGAATGCTTCCTCCGGTGGTCGCCGGTCCGCCCGGTGGATGACTGCCGAGCCGTGGCACCACCTCATCGGCATGCGACCCCGACGCTTTCGGACTCCCCTATAGGACTTTGGTCCTTACAGCTCGGTCCTAGTGCCCAGAGAGCACTCTCGAATGAGCGAGGCCCGGCTGGACCGGCGATTGGGGCCACTGATCATAGGAGCGTAGGTGCCACAACACCCGGACTAGATAGCTCTTGTGCACAGAATGTAGCCAATCAGTCCCGTCGGTAGACCCACCGGCTTCTTGGAGTTCTCGAAGCCCTAAGGCCCGTTGACGCACGACAAGGAGATGGCATGGAGGTGCTGCTCGCCGGTCGTTCTCGGTGGCGGTGTGTTCCGGCCCGGACACGACATCGGCCGCGCTGACCGCAGCTCCACACGGCCGATGGGTCCCTGCCACCTGACGACGGGGCGACCGTGGCGTGGTCCCGAGGTGCCGGACCAGGGGCGGCCATAGGTATGGGACGCAATCGGCGAGCACGCGCAGCGTCGCCGCTGGCCACACTGGCGGCCCGAACCCAGCGATCAGTTCCTCCGCCCTTCCAATAGTTTGTAGGCGGCACGCCCGCCGCGTCGAGCCGGCCACTCCCGGACCGTCCGCTCGGGACGATGCTGGCGCGGTGCTCGCCTGCTTGTGCCTCTGACCTCGATCGTGGTTGCCGCCGGGCGACGGCCACGCCCTTGCTGGCAATACCCGTCGTGGCCGATCTTCATCTCGCGGCGACGGCAAGATGTGGGCCGCGCCGCACTCCGGCACGGTGGTCCAGCTGCAGACGATCTGGAGCACCAGCTACCTAGTTGGCCGCGTCCTGTAGGCGACACGCGACGAGCGAGGAGGGCTTCCTCCCGAGCGCGACATGCGGCTCTGAGCTCCCTCAGTGGTTTCGCCGAATGCTTCCTCCGATGGCCGCCGATCCACCCGGTGGATGGCAGCCGAGCCGTGACACCATCGCAACGTCCGGATTCGCGCGACGGCACACTCTGTATAGGTGGGCGGGTGATGGAGGCGGGATGGAGCTGTTCGGCGACCTCGAAGCCGAGGTGATGGACCGGATGTGGGCACGCGTCGAACCGGCCACCGTGCGCGACATCCTCGAAGAGCTGCAGCAGGCCCGCCCCCTTGCCTACACCACGGTCATGACGGTGATGGACCGGCTCTTCCAGAAGGGCTGGCTGTCCAGGGAACGCGTCGGGCGGGGATATGTCTACGCCACGACGCTGACCCGCAGCGAGTACACCGCCCGGCAGCTGAATGAGGTGCTGTCCGGCACCGACAACCCCGGGATGGCGCTGCTGCACTTCGTCCGCTCGATGGACGCCACCGAGGCCGAGGCGCTGGGCGACGCGCTGCGCTGGCGGGCCCAGGAGAAGGGCACCGACTGACATGGCGGCCCCGCTGCTGACCGGCTACATCCTGGCCATGCTGTTCCTCGCGCCACGGCTGCTGCGCGAGGCCTCCTGGACCCGCAGAGCTCCGCGCCTGGGCATCGGCGTCTGGATCGCCGCATGCCTGTCCGCGGTCGCCGCGATCTGCCTCGCCGGTGCCCTGCTGGTCGTGCCACTGCTGGCCGTCGGCCACGCGATCATCTCATTGGTCATGGCGTGCGGCATCTCGTTGCACCACGTCTCCCGCACCGCCGTGTCACTGGCCATGGACGCGGCCGGGGTCGGTGTCCTGGCGGTCATCGCGGTGCGCATCCTGTACGCGACGGCGGCCGTCGCCTTGCCGCAGCGGCGGTTGCGGCGCCGGCACGCCGCCGCGCTGCGGATGGTCGGCCGTCGCCACCCCACCCGGCGCGGCGTCCTGGTCGTGGAGCACCCAGTCCCGGCCGTCTACTGCCTGCCCGCGCGTCACCGCCTCGTCGTCGTCTCCGATGGCGCGCTCTCGGTGCTCGACCCGCCGCTGCTGGACGCCGTGATCGCCCACGAGCACGCCCACCTACGCGGCCATCACTACCTGATCACCACCGTGACCGCGGTCCTGACCCGTGCCTTCCCCATGCTGCCGCTGTTCACCGTCGCTGATGACGAGGTCCGCCGCCTGGTCGAAATGGCCGCCGACGACAGCGCCGCCCGCCGCTCCACCCCGCGCACCGTCGCCTGTGCCCTGCTCGACCTGGTCGCCGGCCAGGTACCCGCGCCCGCCCTCGGGATGGCCGGCGTCGGCGCCGCCGAACGCGTGCGCCGCCTGCTCGCCCCCAGCCGTCCCCTCAGCCTGGCGGCGCGATCCCTCGCCACCGCCGGCGCCGCCGCGCTGCTGCTCGGGCCCGTCGCCGCACCGACGGTGCCAGCCCTCGTCGACGACACGACCCACTGCCCCCCGGCCGCCACCGCCGCACCACACTCTGCCGAGGATCGTGAACCGGCCGTGCACGAATCTGTGCACGAAGAGGAGCCGTCGCCACTGGAAGACGACGACGATGAGGGCTGATGCCCTAGCTATCTGGGGTGGAGCTCCAGCGGTGGACCTTGAATCATGATCTTGACCGCTACCTGCGGCAACGTGCGCAGTCCCAGCCGGTCGACCACTAAGTGTATTCATCTGACTCCAATTTGTGACGAGGCCTGTCGAGATCTTGTCTCGGCGGGCCTCCTTACGTTCGGGGCGGCCAGGCACGCGGGGACGTTCATGATCTGGTGACATTTTCGGCGCTATAGCGTCGAAAATGTCACCAGATCATGAAAGCCGGGTCGCCGTGGCGTCAGGTTATTCCCATGCGGTAGGCGAGGCCGCGTAGGTCGCGTCCTCCGGCGGCATTTCGGGCGCGGTGGAGCATGGACGTGACGGTCTCGCGGACGAGTGGGTGAGTGCGTATCGTCTCTGGCGCGAGCCGTTCCGCTTCTCGCAGCATGGTGAGCGCTTTCGTTTCCTTGCCGCGCGTCTGGCTTAGCCCTCTACCGAGGTCGGCATAGAAGTACGCGCGGCGTCGCTGCGACTGAAACACCAACGGGTTCACGTCGCGTACGATCTCGGCCGCCTTTCCGCCGTCACCGCGTTCGATCGCGATACTCATGCGCCACGCCGCGACGTTCGCTGGCCCGAAGTTCAGGTCAAATGCGTTGTTCTCGCCTGTGCGGCTCGCGATGTTCTCAGCCTCGCGGAGGTGCGCATCGACGTAGTCCGCGCCTAGATCTGTTTCGGGCGCCGCGACGAGTGCCGCTCGGAGGTGCAACATGCCGTGGACTGGCATCACTCGCGGATGGGCCAGTCCGCTCGTTGTGGAGTCGATGGCGCGCTCGGCAGCGTGGAGGGCGCGCGCTCGGGCACCGGTGGACTGGAGTGCAAGAACGTTCTGGTCTTCTGCCAGCGCCGTCAACGCCGGTTCCTCTAGGCGCCGCGCCGCTTGTGTCATCCGGTCGGCCGCGATCCACCCGAGGTCAGTGAATCCCAGATCCTTGCAGAGAACGAAGACCGTCCGATAGACCCCGATCAATGCGGCTAGGGCGGGGCGGTAGTCGTTTCCGCGCTTTGCGACGTGGACGTGTAGCTCCTCGATCAGCGTCGCCAGTTGTGGCGCGACACTCGCGTATGTAGCCGTCTCGCGGGCAGCCTCCACAGCGAGCGCGACCTGTAGAAGAACCTCGATGGGCCGGGCAGGCCAGTCCAGAGGTTCATCGAATGCTGTTCCGTGGATCGTCGCTCGAATTCCGGGAACGGCAGCCAGTGTCCGTGCCTGGACGGCGTCACTCGGCGGGTACGGCTGTCCCGTGAGATCAGTGATGGAGACCTGTAGCGCGTCGGCAACGGCTTCAATGTGCACGGCCAAACTCCACCCACCACTGGCCCAGCTCCTCGAAAAAGATCTTGAGCGACGGCTCGCGACCGAAACCGAAGACCTGATCAACGCCCAGCGCACCCCAGACGCCTCCGAGGGGTCGGACTCACCCTTCCCCCACACAAAAGGCCACCGAACTCGCCCACGACAACGCTGGGCACCTTCACGGGCACAGCAAAACGCCGCCCGGTTTTCACCCCGAGCGGCGTGCTGGCTTCCAGGGTCCCGAGCCACCAACATCATGTTTCAAACGTGGCAACTCTGGTGGAGGTGAGGGGACTCGAACCCCTGGCCTCCTCCGTGCGAGGGAGGCGCTCTACCAGGCTGAGCTACACCCCCAGAAGCACTTCGCAGCTTACAGGACGCGGACGTGCGTGTGGGTCATGGGGGCGACCGGGATCTTCCCGGACAATCCGGCCTACCGGCCGAGAAGCCGAAACCGCCGACAGTGCCGCCGACAGTGCCGAGAGGTGCCGAGGGGTGCCGATGCGCACCGACACGAGCCATCGCCGTCGGCGTGGCCGTCGCCGCGGTTCGCCGCCGTCGTGGCAGTCGCCGCCGTCGTGGCCGACTTCACCCGGCTTCGCCGCCGGTCAACGGGACGTCCGTGCGGCAGTACGGGCGTCCCGGGTGCCCGCCGCACGGGCGGACGGCACCAGGTCACCGGGAAAGAAGTCGCGCAGCGGTGGCGTGGCCGTGACGGCCGCGACGGCGGGGGCCGCGGGGACGGCCACGCCGACGGCGGGGGCCGTGGGGACGGCCGCGCCAGCCGGAGAGAGGCCGCCGTGCGGGTTCGGACGCCAGAGCGCGAGCTCGGGCCGCGCGGCGGCGAGCAGATCGGCGAAGATCGCGGCAGCGTCGGCGGCGCGCAGCAGGCCCGCCTCGTGGCCCCGCCAGTTGCGCTCGCGCGCGCCATCGAAGACGACGAGATGGTCCGGGGCCTCCAGAGTGCCGCCGAAGGCGATCCGGGTGCCTTCGGGCACACCGGCCCCGGCGCGGGGAAGTGGCCGATGCTCCCACAGCTCCAGCGCTTCCTCCGGCAGCACGTCACGATCCCACAGCGGCACCTGCCAGGCCGAACGACCAGGCCGGTAGAGGCCGAGCTGAACGCGGACGCCACGGCAGCGCAGGTGCAGGCCCCAGCCGTCGGGCGCCACGGCGCGCAGTTCCACGGGCACGGCCGTGCTGGCCGGGCAGAGCAGATATCCGTCGTTCCGGAGCCGGGCGAGCCAGGCCTCGAACGTCACGGCGGCTGCCTTTCGATGGTGGTGGATGTGTGTCCACCCCGCCCACTCGCCTCGGCCTCGCGGCCGGGCTCGCTACCGCCGCGCTCCGATGCCGACAGAACGCTACGAGGAGGTGGTCGTGGCTGGGCGGCGGTCGGCCTGCCATGGCGACTGCGGCACGCGATGAACACCATGCGGGCGATGAACGCCATGCGGGCGATGAACACCATGCGGGCGATGAACGCCAAGGACGGCGGCGACCTGGTGGGTGGGACCTTGATGGACCTGGGCCGGCCGGCTACCAGGCAATGGCTGGCAGCCGGACGATCAGCTCGCTGCCCCGCCGGTCGAGCGTCAGCCGACATCAGAGATCTCGGAACGCGGACGCCGTCAGGGGCGTCGCGACCAGCAGTCAGGTGCGGGATCAGCCAGCTCGGAGTCCCTCGCGTCCCAGCCTCGGCCTCCGGTGGAGACCCGCGGGGCTATGACGTCGCCGCGACTGGAGTGAACGCGGACGTCAGCGGACGCGAGGGCGTCGACAACGACAACACCGCGGACAGCGCGCGCAGACCACGGCGCCAAGCGGCGCGTGGCTCAGCTGCACACGGTGGGTCACAGCCCCATTATGCACGGCCGCGCGCCGACGCTCTCCCCTCCACGTGTCCGGCGACGACCCAGCCTGGTAGCCCGGCCCGGCGCCCGTGACCAGCCCAAATGGCCCAAGCCGGCCCCATCAGGCCCCGTACGACCACGCATCGGACCGTCGCCAGCCGTCCCAGCCGGCGATGACAACTCGTCCTGTCTTCCTGCCGACGAACCTGCCCGACTCTTCCTGCCGACGAACCTGCCCTGACGCACCTGAGGAACGGCCGGAGGCCCGACTAGGCCGGTCAGCTGCCGACGGCGGGGCGTAGTACTCGGACCACGCCGTCCGTGTCCTGCTGGCTGCCGTCCGGCTGGCCGCCGGGTGCCGCTCCGGCGGAGCCGGTACCGACCGCGCCGACCGGGTACGCGGCCGAGGCACCGGGCGGCGGTGCCGCTGCGCCCGCGGCCGGCGGGGCGGTGAGGCCGCCGTGCGTACCCGGCGGGTTCACCTGCACGCGGCCGGGCCTCGACGTCGACGGGCGAGCGTTCGGCCGGACGGGCGGGCGGGCGACCGTCACGCGCACGTTGTTGACATAGCCCTCGGCGTTGGCCCGTCCCTCGGCGGTGCTGACGTAATCGTCGGCGTCGACATGGTCCTCGGCCTGGTCGGCGGCGGTGCCCGGCTGGCTCGTCCCGGCCGCGCCCGACGTGGACGTGGGCAGGGACGCGGCCATCACGTAGCCGCCGAGGTCGACGGTCTGGGCGTGCGCCGTCGCCAGCTCCTCGTCGGTCAGCGGCGGCCCGTCCTCGCCCGAAAGCCGGACGGGCGCGTACTCCGCCGGCACCGGCCGGGCGGCCTCCGCACCGGTCGCCCGCGTCTGCCTGTCCGAGTAGGTATCCGAGTAGGCATCGGCTTCCTCAGTGCCGCGGGCGGCCGTCGAGCGCCCCGGCCGGGACGAGTCCTGGAAGGATCCGGGCGACGATCCCCGCGCGGGGAATGCCCCGCCTGCTGCCGAGGCAGACGCTGGCGCCGCCGATCGGCCCGCGCGGCGGGCTGCACGGGCGGCCGCGATCCGCCGGTCGCGGGCGGCTCGGGAGGCCGCGAGCCGCCGCTCCGTCCGCGTCGTGCGGCGCAGGTGCGTGACGTAGCCAACGAGACCGGCGTCGACGAGCAGTTGGACGACGATCCACATGCCAGCGAGCCCAACCGCGAGCCCGACCGAGACGGGCACCGCGAAGAGCAGCAGTCCGAGCCGCTGACGCCGCAGGCGCAGCAACACCCGCCGTCGTTGGTCTCCGGTGCGCGCGGGGGGCACCGGCCGGGTCGGCCCCATCGCGACCGTGTGCGCGGTCTCGTCCAGCTCGGCGCGGCCGGCCGATGCGGGTGCCTCGGCGCCGGGCCGCGTCGCCCGCCAGCCCGGGGCACGGTCCCGGCCGCGTGGTCCGGCCGACGCCGTCCCGCGAGGGGATGCCACGCCGCCGCCCGTGCCGATGGGCCGGCTCGTCGACGCGCCCCAGCCAGTGGCCACGGGCTTCCGAGCGGAAGCCTCGCCAGGCCGGGAGGGAACGGTGGCGCCGCCGGCGACCGGCGCCGCCGGCGACCCGGCGGGGTAAGCGCGGTGCATGCTTTGGCTGGACGCGGCGACGGCACCCGAGGCCGCCCCCATCGCCTCGCCGTCATGGCCGTCCCCGTCATCCGTCGAGTGGTCCGCCGTCTGGCCCGTCGGACCGCCATCGGTGCCCTCGTCCTGAGCGGCGCCCCGACCGAGGAGGCGCGCGTCAGCGGCCTCGGCCCTCGCGGTCCCGGGCCGGGCCGCGGTCCCGGGCCGGGCCGGGCTCCCGGACTCGATCTGCGTTGACGTGGCCGGCAGCGACTGCGCGCGGCCACCGCGGCGTGACAGCACGCGCATCGCGCTGGAGAACCGGTCAGCGGAACGCTGCTCAAGCGCACCGTCGTGATGACGCAGCCACATGGGGATAAGGACGAATCCCCAGACTCCAACGATCGCAAGCCAGATCAGTGCGCTCATGTGGCAACCACCCGGCCCGAGGCGCGCCCGTCGCGACCGCCGTCTCCGCCGTCTCCGCCGTCTCCGCCGTCGTCGGAAGCTCCACGTGCCGAGACCGCCCACTGACCGTGACGACGGCGCCAGTGCGACGCCGACCGCGCACGGAGCGTGGGAGAGTCGGCCATGTAACACCTTCCTTGGCGTGGTGTGACTTTAGCGGTGGGTTTCCGATTTCTTGCTTGACGCTAGTGATGGAAATCCATCCGGTCACCGACCACAAGCCCGCGTGTCGCGCAACTGCGGTCGACCGCCAAGCCCACAGATCTTCCCCGCGTCCAGTGGCTAGCCGGGCCACGGGTTACCCGCATCCCGCCGGTGCCCAGGCCCGTGGCCCACATGCTCCCCCGCGCCGCCGCCGCGACCTGCATAAATGGCGAGACCACACCGTGGTGGGCCGCGCCAACCACCCCCACCGACCCCGCCGACCCTGCGGAGCGACGCCGGGTGGATGCCTTCAGCGCAACCCTCGCCAACGGCTCAGCAAGCCGTCAGGGATGTCCTCCGTTGTGAGTGCGTAGCTGATGTGGTCACGGTAGGCGCCGTCGATGGCCAGGTAGCGCCGGTGCATGCCTTCCTCACGGAATCCCAGCTTCTCCAGCACGCGCCGGCTCGCGGTGTTCTCCGGCCGAACGTTGGCCTCGATCCGGTGCAGGCCGGCGGGCCCGAAACAGTGGTCGACGACGAGCGCGAGCGCCGTCGGCGTGATGCCCCGGCCGGCGTGCCCGCGGTCCACCCAGTAGCCGACGTGGCCGCTGTTGAACGCGCCACGCACGATCGTTGACACGGTGACCTGTCCGACCAGCCTGCCGCCGTAGACGGTCGCGAACGGCAGCGCGATGCCCACCCTGGCCTGCTGGCGTAGGCGGCGCAGCATCTGGCTGTAGATGCCGAGCGTCTGGCGCTGCGCCCAGCTGAGCTGGGCGGACGTCACGGCCAGCGGGGTCGCCTCCCAGGGGGCGAGCCAGTCGCCGTTGCGCCGGCGGACGTCGACCCAGGTCGGACCATCCCGGACCCGCAGCGGACGCACCTCGACCGGACCTTCGGCCAGCCGGGCGGGCCAGCCCGGCGCGTTCACGGGCCTGCTGCCGGATCCACACCCTTGGCGTGGTCGCCGGCGCCGCGCAGCTGGTCGATCGCGTGGCCGACGACGGGGCCGAGCACGGCGAGGCCGTCGCGCACGCCGCCGGTCGATCCGGGCAGGTTCACCACGAGCGCGCGGCCGGCGACCCCGGCGAGCCCGCGGGAGAGCACCGCGGTGGGCACCTTGGCCTGGCCCGCCGCGCGCAGTGCCTCGGCGAGGCCCGGCACCGCGCGCTCGATGACCTCGGCCGTCGCCTCCGGGGTGACGTCCCGGGGCGCGAGACCGGTACCGCCGGTGGTGACGACCAGGTCGGCCCCCGTCTCGATCGCCGCCCGCAGCGCCGCGACGATCTGTGCACGCTCGTCGGGCACCACCACCGGACCCGCGACGGCGAAGCCCAGGCCGGCGAGCCCGTCGGCGAGCAGCGGGCCCGAACGGTCCGCGTATGTCCCGTGGAAGGCCCGGTCGGAGACGGTGACGACGCTCGCCCGGGCGCCGTCCGGCACCTCGGCGGCAGTGCTCACGGCTGGTTCCGCTCCCCGGCTGGCAGCTGGTTGGCCTGCTGCTGGGCGGCCGGCGGACGGGTCCAGTCGCCGCGCCGCCCGCCCGACTTCGCGAGCAGCCGGACACCGGTGAGCTCGGCCGTCGGATCCACCGCCTTGACCATGTCGTGCAGTGTGAGGCCGGCGACCGCGACCGCCGTGAGCGCCTCCATCTCGACGCCGGTCCGGTCCGTCGTCCTCACCGTCGCGGTGATCTCCACCGCGTCGTCGCGCACGGCGAGGTCGACCGTGACCCCTGACAGCGCAAGCGGATGACACAGCGGAACCAGCTCCGACGTCCGCTTCGCGCCCATGATCCCGGCGATCCGCGCGGTGCCCAGCGCGTCGCCCTTCGGCACGCCGTCACCGCGCAGCAGCTCGACGACGGTCGGGCTCACCAGCAGGCGGCCGCCGGCGGTGGCGGTGCGGGCGGTGACGTCCTTGGCGGACACGTCGACCATCCGGGCGGCGCCGGTCTCGTCGACGTGGGTCAGGCGGGGCGTGGGGTGCGGTGTGGCCATGTCTAGGCGTCGGTCTCCAGGGTCTCGGTGACGGTCGCCGCGGCGACCAGTGCGTCCACCGGGTCGGCGGTGAGCAGGATGGCGGTCAGTGGCTTGCCCGGCTCCACCTCGGTCACGTCCTCGGGGACGACGAGCAGCGCGTTCGCCGCGGCGGCCGCGGACAGGTGGTGGGAGCCCTGGCCGCCGGCCGACAGGGCCACCAGCGCGCCGTCCTCTCCTCTGCCGACGCGCACCCGCAGGTAGGAGCGCTTCCCGGCCGGGGAGGTCAGTGGCTCGGCGGCGGTGACGGTCACCCGCGGGCGGTCGGGCCCGGTGAGCCCGCGCATCCGGCGCAGCGCGGGCCGGACGAACAGCTCGAACGACACGAGGGCGCTGACCGGGTTGCCCGGCAGGGTGAACACCGGCACACCGTCGATCACGCCGAAGCCCTGCGGCTGGCCCGGTTGCATCGCGATCCGCTCGAAGGTGACCTCGCCGGTGGCGGTGAGCACCTCCTTGACGATGTCGTGTGCCCCGACGCTGATCCCACCGGTCGTGACGACCGCGTCCACGGTGGGCAGGACGGCGCGCAGCGCGGCCTCGAAGCGCGCCGGCTCGTCGGGCACGCCGGTGAGGCGACGGACGTCGGCCCCGGCCTCGCGGGCGGCCGCCGCGAGCGCGTGGCTGTTCGAGTCGACGATCTGGCCGGGGCCGACCCGTTCGCCGACCGCGACGAGCTCGCTGCCGGTGGACAGCACCGCGACCCGGGGGCGCCGGTGGACCGGCGGGCGCGCGACATTGATGGCGGCGAGCAGGCCGAGCTGCGCCGAGCCGAGCAGCGTGCCGGCGGCGAGCACGAGATTGCCCGGGGCGACGTCCTCGCCGGCGCGGCGGATGTGCAGGCCGCGACGGGCGGGCTGGCGAACGGCCACTGTCTCCTTGCCGCCGTCCGTCCACTCGACCTGGACGACGGTGTCGGCGCCCGGCGGGAACCGCGCGCCGGTCATGATCCTCACCGCGGTGCCGACCGGGACCTCCGCCGGCGACGCGGCGCCGGCGGCGATTTCCCCGAGCACCGGAAGGCTCACCGGCGCATCCTCGGAGGCGGCCGCGATGTCGGCGGCACGCACCGCATAGCCGTCCATCGCCGAGTTGTCGAACCCAGGAAGCGCGATGGTGGCCCGCACGTCAGCCCCCAGCACGCACCCGTGTGCGTCGGCCAGGGAAATGCGCCTTGCCGGCAACACCGCAATCGCGCTCAAAATGTCCGAAATGTGCTCATCAACCGACTTCATCGGCGCTTGACCTCCATAACCCGCGGACCGCCTTCCGCGGACACCCCGCCAAACTCACGGCCCCGGTCGCAAGCTGTGACGAGTCTTAGCCCGACGTCGGACGCCCGAGCACGTCAGCCAACGGGGTCCAGCATCCCGACGACCGACCGCCGACCGGCAGCCCGGCGTTCGCGCGTCCCAGACCACGCAGCGTTCCGGCGGCACGCCATCGGCGTCAAGCGATCCCTTCTACCTCGTCGATTGCCGAGATCGCGGCCACGCGTCCACCGGCCCGTTCACGCTGCCCTTCGCACTGCCGCAGCCGGCAGCCGACCGGCTACGGCTCGCCAAAGGCCAGGCCGCAAGCGAGCCAGGATCGTCGCGACGATCGTTCCTTCAAGGAAGGGACATCGATGCCGGCTACAGCCGTGTCACCCATCGTGACCGCCTGTCGCCGATGCGGCCGCTGCCGCGCCGGGTGGCGCGCCGGTGGCGGGAAGCCCCGCCGGAAGCCCATATCCCTGTGAGGCATCAACCAAAGGGCCTATTAGTGGGATACCACCCACGCCGGCCACGGGCACAGCTGACGACCGGAGTCAGGTGTCAGCTGTCAGCTGTCAGCTGTCAGGGTCAGGGTCAGGGTCAGGGTCAGAGCAGCTTTCAGGGTCAGATGTCAGCCTTGGGGCCGCCGCCCGCGACGTACTCCTCGAGCCAGGGGTAGAGCTCGGGCCCGAGGTCGGGCCGCTCGCAGGCCAGGCGGATGACCGCCTTGAGGTAGTCGACCCGGTCGCCGGTGTCGTAGCGGCGGCCGGTGAAGACGACGCCATGCACCGGCTGGCCCGCGTCGTCCGAGGCCACCGCCAGCTCCCGAAGCGCGTCGGTCAGCTGGATCTCACCGCCGCGACCGGGCGGGGTCCGCCGCAGCACGTCGAAGACCGCCGGCGCGAGCACGTACCGGCCGATGATGGCGAGGTTGCTCGGCGCCTCGGCGGCTGGCGGTTTCTCGACCAGGTCGCGGATTCGGACCGTTCCGTAGCGTCCGGTGGACCCCACCGGCTGCGGGTCGACGGTGGCGACGCCGTACATCGACACCATCTCCTCCGGGACCTCCATCAGCGCGATGACGCTGCCGCCGAACCGAGCCTGCACCGCCAACATCTCTTCCAGCAGGGGGTCGCGTTCGTCGATCAGGTCGTCGCCGAGCAGCACGGCGAACGGCTCGTCACCCACGTGCGCGGCGCTGCACAGGACGGCGTGCCCAAGCCCGCGCGGAGCACCCTGCCGGACGGAATGCACCTCCGCGAGCTCGTTCGAGTCCCGGATCCGCTCCAGCCGGCCGGCGTCGCCCTTGCGCTCGAGCGCCAGCTCCAGCTCACCGTCGCGGTCGAAGTGATCCTCGACGGCCTTCTTCGACCGGCTCGTGATGAGCAGGACATCCCGCAGGCCGGCCCGGGATGCCTCCTCGACCACGTATTCGATGGCCGGCCGATCGACGACGGGCAGCATCTCCTTGGGCACGGCCTTCGTCGCCGGAAGGAACCGGGTCCCGAGGCCCGCAGCGGGAATAACAGCCTTCGTCACTGGCATGGCCGAGACCTTAGTAGCCCCAACTGTCAAAGGCACAGCCATCGTCTCACGGGTCGGTAAACGCCACATCGTCGGCAAGGGGGCTGGCTGGCTGGCAGCAAGCAACGACCCGTCGGCCGGCTCGCCGGGTCGGGCCGTGGCGCCGCAGGCAGCGGCTCCCGCGGCCGTTCCCACGAGCGCTGCCACTGAGGCAGGGTTGCCAGTGTCTGAACGAGCACGCGCCCGGGCGGAGTGAGGCAGGACACGAAACGATGGCAGCCTCGGTGGTGCCCGTGTTCACCCTATGGTCGACGACCTGCCCGTCATAGGGCCAGAGCCATCCATATGTCGTACATCGACCACATTTGGTAGCCAAACGACGAGGACAAGGCCGCGCGACCGCACGAAGGGGAACAGCAGAGATGAAGCCTGCGGAAGGCGGAAGGCGGAAGATCCACCCGGACGGCCGCTCCGGCCCGCCGTCCGCCGATCCAGATGCGGCACCCGCGGCTGCGTCCGCGGCCACGAACGCGGACACGGCCACGAACGCGGACACAGATACGGTGATCGGCGCGAAGGCGGAGCTTCGCCGACTGATGGCCGCGCGGCGTAGGGATACCGAACGGCGCACGAGGCCCGTCACCAGACCCGGTCCACAGCCCGGCACCCGCACCGCAGACGCACGGCCGTCGCACGCACGGCCGTCCGACACACAGCCGTCCGACGCACAGCCGTCCGACACACAGCCATCCGGTTCGCAGCCATCCGGTTCGCAGCTGTCCGACACACAGCCATCCGACGCGTGGCCGTCGGGAGACCGGCGGCCGGACGACCCGGCGAGCGACGACGAGATCGCACGTCGGGTACTGAGCCTGCCGGAGATGGCCACCGCGCGGTGGGTGGCGGCGTTCGTCGGCCTGCCGGGCGAGCCGAGCACCTTGCCGTTGCTGACGGCCCTACGCATCCACGGCAGGCGGGTGCTGCTGCCGGCCGTCCGGGAAGACCTCGACCTCGATTTTCGCGAGTTCACCGGAACCCTGGTCCGAGGGGCGCTGGGCACGCGCGTGCCGCCGCCGACGGCGCCGGTCCTCGATCTCGATGTCGCGGACGTCGTCCTCGTCCCGGCGGTCGCCGTCGACCGCCGCGGCCGCCGCCTGGGCCGAGGCGGTGGCTCCTACGACCGCGCGCTGCGCCGGATCCGTCCCGGGGCGCCACTGGTCGCGGTCGTCGACGACCTCGCGATCGTGGGCGAGGTACCCGTCGACGTGCACGATCTGTCCGTCTGCGTCATCGTGACGCCGACCCAGGTCGTGCGTCGCGGACCGGTGTGATGGGCTGGATACTCGTCCGCCGGATCCGGCGGGAACGCGACGCCGGCTGAACGGTTACAGTTGGCAGTCGATACTGTCGAGTGCCAACTCCTGGGGAGGAGCCCGTGCCGACGTACCAGTACCGCTGCACTGCCTGCGGCAACGACCATGAGGCCGTGCAGGCCTTCAGCGACTCCGCGCTGACCGAGTGCCCGGTCTGCGGAGGCCGGCTACGCAAGGTGTTCGGCTCGGTCGGCCTGGTGTTCAAGGGCAGCGGGTTCTACAAGACCGACAGCCGCTCGGGATCGTCCGCGACCGCCCCGGCGCAACGGTCCAAGGAGACCGCGGCGGATGGCGCCAGCAAGGACTCGAGCTCGGACACGTCGAAGACGCCCGCCGCGTCGACGACCGCGAGCACCTCCTCGCCGTCGCCGTCGTCGTCCGGGAGCGGTGGCAGCGGCGGTGGCGGTGCCGCCGCCGCCACCGCCGCCGCCTGACGCCCACCACCCGGCTGACGCCCACCACCTGGCCGATGCGGGCCACGTCTGGCGGTGGCCCGCATCTGGCGGGATAGTCGTATCGGCTCCGGCGGCATTATCGCGCCGGGCAATATTTGGCCGCGTCAAAAGCCGCCGTGGTCGCGGCGCCCTTGATGCGAACCGCTTGATGACGTCCGCCACGTCGAGCCGCTCAGCCGCGCCGCTCAGCCGAGCGGCCGAGCGGCGTGGCGTGGCCGACTCTCTCCAGCGGCGGCTCCAGCAACCTGCTCCGACAGGTCACCGAGCCTGGTTACCCGGCCTGCAACATGTACCGCTCGATGTACCGCTCGGCCTGCCGCTCGACGATGCCAGCGGATTCTGCACCCGGCCTTGTACTCGGTTCCCCGCTGGCGACCGCAATGTCGCGGGGGCCGGCGGGTGTGGGCGCACGCCGGGTCCACGAGCGCTCGAGTGCCCGAGCAGTCAACTCGTGGGAACCGACCGCCGAAGCGGAAGTGGGTGGACCGGGCAGGTGGTGCCCGGCCAGCCAACCGACTGAGAAGGACGAAGCCGACGAAGCCTCGGGAGTGGTCACGTTTGGCCACGGATGTTCCCGTTTTGCCCGGAAGAAATTAGGCACCCAGTGCCATCAAAGCTCCGACAGAAGACATCCGGGACGCCACCACCAATGGGCGCCTGGTCCGGTGTCAGACCGCCCACACGGCTACGTCTTGCGTCGGCGATAATGATCGATGATCCACGCATCGACCTCGCGCTTGCGCCACACCCTGGTGCCTTTGGCACCACTCCCAGAGGGCGCGTTGATGACTTGCAAGGGTTCCGGAAACCGGGGGTCCTTGCGGGTCCAGTAGTCCACTGCTTGGCGTGTGATCTTGAGCTGGAACGCGATGTCCCCGATGCCGACCAACCGCTCACCGTCGTCCACGGCGGACATCGTAGCGACTTTGCTCTCGTGCAACATAGAGACTAGGACTGTTTTGCTTTCCAGCGATAAGTTGCAGATGAATCCGGAGCTCATCGCGCGCACGAACGGAGACAGCCAGCACGACCCGCGGAACCTCAGCACACTGGTAGAGGGCACGATCGAACCATGACAACCGAAAGTCAGCCCGAGGCGGGCCGAACGGAGAACCGGATTCCAGCCGACGTCCCCGTTCCGCTTACACCCGCTCCGGCTTCCCAGGCTTCCCCAGCCTCCCCCGCAGCCCCAACCTCGCCCGCAGCCCCAACCTCGCCCGCGCCTCGGCGACGACTCGATCTCGACTGGGACGGCGAGCCCGCGCACGGCGTCGATCCCGAGGACGCACGCGGCAGCGGCGACGACGACCTCAGCCGCCTGCTCGCGGAAGTCCCCCCGCACCACGTCGGCTGACGAGCCGCTGCCAGCACCCAGCCGTCCATCGGCCTCAGCTCTCCGCCGGTCCGAAACCCTCCGCCGGTCCCAGACCCTCCGACGACACCCGGCCCTCCGACGACAGTCAGCAGTCGCCGACACTCGGGGGTCTCCGGCACTCAGCGGTCGCCGGCCTCAGTGGTCCAGTGACCCAGCGGCTTCCAGTAGCCGCGCCGCGAACTCGCCGGGGGCCTCCAGGTGGGCTGCGTGGCCGCAGCCTGGGAGCACCTGCACCGTCATGCCCAGCTCGCGGCGTAGCAGCTCGGCCGCGCGGTGCCGAAAGTCAGGCGATTTTTCACCGACAGTGACGACCACGGTGCCGGGCGTCGGCTTGGGCGCAGCCGGCTCGAAGCGCAGGAACATCGCCAGGTCGCGGGCGACCGCGCCCGGGTCGGTCGGCGCGTCCGACGGCTGCCAACGGCCTCCGTACAGCGCGCGCCCGAAGGCCGCCACACCGCCGCTCTCAAACGCTGCCGCCATCGGCGCGAGCAGACCGGGCAGCAACGACCCGACGGCTGGCTCGTGCAGCACCGCGGCCGCCAGCGGCACCCCGGCGGCCAGCGCCGCCAGGCCCAGCGTCGCACCGCCACTCACTCCGCCGAACACGACCGGCGATGCCGGGGCTGGGGCTGGGGCCTCCGGTCGTGCCGCCGCCTCGACGGCGGCACGCAGCGCGGCCAGCTCCCCGGCCAGGTCTCCGGTGGACGGCCGATTGGGAGTCAGGACCGGGCGCTCACCCAGTTCGCCGCGCACGGCGGCCCAGATGGCGCCGGTTGTCGCGGCGCCGTGTAGCAGCAGGAACGACGGCGCGGTCGCCGGATCAGCGGTCCTCATCCTCGCGGTCACTCCTCCATCGTGAGATCGGCGGCTGATGCCGCCTCGCCGAACCCGCACACCGCCCGCCGCACTGAAACCAAGATCAGTCAGACGGTGCGCGTCACGCGTGACGCGCACCGTCTGACTGATCTTCGAACGCCGGCCCGAGGCCGAGTGGCCCGCCCACCGCGCGTCGTCCCGGGTCCGAGCCAGACCCCCGCTCCGACCAGGCTCTCGCCCGGCCGAGCCAGCCCGGCCGAGCCAGCCCCAAACCACGCTTAGGCCGCTCAGGCCGCTCAGGCCGCTCGGCCAGCCGGCCCGCGGTCAGCCGCCCGGCCGTCATCATCGGTCCGTCCTGGTCGGGTTCGTCCGGGGGCGCCGGAGTCGACCCAGGAACGTAACAAGCGGCGCGTTGATCCGAAACACGGCAATCTCTACTGTCACCTGCATGTACACGGGGCTGTATACAGACCCGTATTCAAGCAGGAAGGGGGGTGGCGAGGTGCCGGAAGCAGCAGCCCGCCCACCGCCGGGGTCCGTCGCAGCCCCCTCGCCACCGCGTCCCAGGCCGTGCCCCCGACCGAGTCCCCGACCGCTGCCGGCGGCTGGGCGCCGCCCATCTCAGGAGGTACGACCGTGTTCCTCGCCACGCCCCAGCGCGGGCAGGCCGGGCTCGGTCACCGCCCGGGACCGGCGGACACCAGCAGCTCAGGCAGGCCGACCGGCCACGTCAGGAGAAACCTGCGTGCCGCGACCGGCCAGGGCCGCGACGGCCGGGATCGGGCGGGGGGCCGGGATCGGGCGGGGGGCCGGGACACGGCGACGGCCCATGGCGGATGCTCGGCTGCATGACACCGACGCAGCCGCCAGCAGCTCGGCAGCCGGGCGCCCAGCCGCCGGGTGCCGCGCCGCGCGCCGTGCAACGCCGGTCGGCCGCGCGACCTGCGGCCGGCGGGAACCTGCGCGAGCACGCCTACGTCGCCCTGCGCCATCGGCTCATGGAAGGCGAGTTCTCCTTCCGCGACCGGCTGACCGAGGAACGGCTGGCTGCCCTGCTCGGGGTCTCCCGGACACCGGTGCGCGAGGCGCTGACCCGCCTCGCCGGCGACGGCCTGGTCGAGAAGCGGCCGGACGGTGGCTACTACCCGGCGGAGCCCGACCTCGCCGGTCTGCGCGACCTCTACGAGATCCGGGTCGTCCTCGAGCTACGCGGCCTGGAACGGTCGTTGGAGTCCGGTGTCCCGCACGATGTCGGCCTGCTGGAGCCGTTGCGCGACAGCTGGCGGGCGCTGCGCGCCGCGCCACCGGATCCTGATCCCTCCTTCGTCGCGCTCGACGAGGGATTCCACCTCACGCTGAGCCGGGCGTCCGGCAACCTCGAGCTGGCCAGCCTGCTCGACGCCGTCAACGCCAGGATCCGGCCCGTCCGCATGCACGACTTCCTCACCGAGGACCGCATCGTCCTCACGATCGAGCAGCACCTCGACATCGTCGAGACGGTGCTCGCCGGCGACCTGCCCGACGCGGTGCGCAAGCTACGCAACCACGTCGGCGAGTCGATGGACGTCGTGGAGAAGCGGGCCGCCCGCGCGATCACCCAGATGGTCCTCCGCCGAGGCCGCACACCGCGCCAAGGCCCGTGACACCACCACGCCGCTAGCCCTCAGCCGGGGACCACTCGCCCCGGACTCACGGCCGGGTCGTAAGCCTTCGCCGAGCACCCACACCCGCGCTGTCTTCGTCATGCAAAAAATCAGGAGATCGCGATGTCACAACTGCCCGGGTGCCCGCCCGGAGCTTCACCAGGCCCGGGACCGTCAGAGGGCGCCCCATGTCCGCGGTAACCGTGGAGGCGCCCGGCGCAGCGACGACCACCGCTGAGCCGCTGCTGGCAGTCTCCGGCTTCACCAAGCGCTTCGGCGAGGTGCTCGCCAACTCCGACGTGAGCTTCGACGTCCGGCCGGGCGAGGTGCACGCCCTCATCGGCGAGAACGGCGCCGGGAAGTCCACGTTGCTCAAGCTGGTCTACGGCATGTACCGGCCGGACTCCGGGGAGATGCGGGTGGCCGGCGAGCGGGTCGCCGTCGGCTCACCGACGCAGGCCCGCGCACTCGGCATCGGCATGGTGTTCCAGGACCTGCGGCTGGTGCCGGCGTTCACCGTCACCGAGAACTACGCGCTCGCACTGGCCCGCAACGGCATCACGCTGAAGCACGGTGAGTTGCGCAAGCGCATCGCCGAGGCGAGCGAGACCTACGGACTGGCCGTCGACGCGACGGCGCTGGTGCGCCATCTGTCGATCGGCGAGCGGCAGCGCACCGAGATCCTCAAGGTGCTGATGACGGGCGCGCGGATCGTCATCCTGGACGAGCCGACGAGCGTGCTCGCCCCGTCCGAGGTGGATGCCCTGTTCGCGATGGTGAACGGGCTGCGGGCGCAGGGCTTCGGCATCGTCATCGTCACCCACAAGCTCGCCGAGGTGCGCGCCATCGCCGACCGGGTGACGGTGCTGCGCGGCGGCCGGGTGGTGCTGGGCGGCGCCGACCCGAAGCCGATGACCGACGCCGAGCTGGTCGAGGCGATGGTCGGGCAGACGGTCGCGGCCCTGCCGGCCGAGCGGCCCACGGTGACCTCCGAGGCGCCACCGGCTCTGGAGCTGGTCGGGGTGAGCGCGCTCGGCGACCGCGGGGTCACCGCGCTGCACGACGTCACCCTCACGGTGAGCCCGGGCGAGATCGTCGGCGTCGCCGGGGTGGCCGGCAGCGGGCAGCGTGAGCTGTGCGAGGTAGCCGTCGGCGCCCGGCACCCGTCGGCGGGCACCGTCCGGGTGAACGGGCGGGAGCTTGGCAAGGGCGGACCGACCGCCGGGATCGCCGCGGGCGCGGTCGACGTGCCGGAGGACCCGGTGAACGACGCGGTCGTCCCGGCGCTGACGGTGCTCGAGCACATGGCGCTGGGCCACCTGCGCGCGTTCCTGCGCCGGGTCGGCGTCGACTGGAAGCGGGCCGGCAAGCACACGACGGAGATCAACGACAGGGTCCGGCTGCGGATGGCGCCGTCGCACCGCCGGGTCGCCGACCTGTCGGGCGGCAACATCCAGCGGGTCATGCTCTCGCGGGCACTCGGGCGCGAGGCCAACCTGGTCGTCGCCGCCTACCCGAGCCGGGGCCTGGACATCGCGACCACCCGGCGCACGCAGAAGCTGTTGCTGGCGCGGCGCGCCGACGGCGCGGGGCTGCTGGTCGTCTCCGAGGACCTCGACGAGCTGATGTCGGTCGCGGACCGGATCGCGGTGTTCTGCGCTGGCCGGCTCACCGGCGTCGTCCCGGCGGCGACCACGGACCGCCAGGAGCTGGGCGCCCTGATGACCGGAGCGCCGGCGGTACCGACCGACCAGGCCAGCGCGGCCGGCAAGACCGAGCAGACCGCCGCGGCCGAGCCCGCACCGGCCGCGGTACCGGCGGACGGCCCGACGCCAGAGGGGGGCGAGGGGGCATGAGCGACACGACCATTCCGGCCCCGGCCGAGGGTGGCGCGACCATTCCGGCACCGGCCGGAGGCGGCGCGACAATGGCGGAGCCTCGCACCGCCGGAGGCCCGCAGATCATTGCGCAGTACGTGCCAGCGGGCGCGGGGGGCGGCTCGGGAGCCGCGGTCGCCACGGCGACGCTGGTTCCCGAGGCGGCCGGCGCCGCCGGGACACCTGGCGCCCCGGCGGCGCCGGCCGCGCCGAGCGCCGAGGGCCGGCTCGCCGACTTCTCGCGCGGGCTCGGCCGCTGGGCGGCGGCGCTCGCCGGCGCGATCGCGATCTTCACCGTGCTCCTGCTGGTCAAGGGCGCGAACCCGCTGAGCGTCTACTCGAATGTGTGGACGTCGACGTTCACCAACCAGCCGTCGATCGAGCAGATCTTCGTCAAGGCGGCGCCGCTGCTGCTCGGCGCGCTCGCCGTGGTCGTGCCGGCGAGGGCCGGGCTCGTCAACGTCGGCGGCGAGGGCCAGATCGTGATCGGCGCGGTCGCCGCCGGCGGCATCGGGATCTCGCTCGGCGACAAGCTCGGCGGCGGGCTGGTCATGATCCTGATGGTGGTCGCGTCGATGGCGGCCGGCGCCGCCTGGGCGGGGCTCGCGGCCATCCTGCGTCTGACAGTGGGCATCAACGAGGCGGTCAGCACGCTGCTGATGAACTACATCGCCCTCGACATCCTGCTCTACCTGATCTACTCGCCGTGGAAGGACCCACACGGCACCGGCCAGCCGACGACGGCGCCGCTCGCGGACACCGCGAAGCTGCCGTACGTCGGCACGACGGTGGTGCACATCGGGTTCGTCTTCGCGCTGATCGCGACGGCGGTCGTCTGGGCGCTGCTGCGCTACACGACCTGGGGCTTCCGGCTGCGGGTCATCGGCGGCAACCCGGAGGCGGCCCGACGTGCGGGCCTGCCGGTGGCGCTGCTGCTGCTGTCGGCGATGCTCGTCGGCGGCGCGCTCGCCGGGCTCGGCGGCATGGTCCACTACGCCGGCGTCGAGTACAAGCTGCGCACCGGCATCACCACCAACTTCGGCTACATCGCCTTCCTGGCGAGCTGGCTGGCCCGGCACAACCCGGTGAGCGTCGTCGTCGCGGCGCTCGCGCTCGCGGCCATCACGGTGGCCGGCGACAGCCTGCAGCTCGACTCGGGCCTCCCGGCGGCGACGGTGAACATCCTGATGGGCCTGGTGCTGCTCGCCGTCCTCGGCTGGACGGCCAGCAAGAAGAGCGGGGGGAAGACGCGATGAGCAGCCTGGCGGTCGACGTCCTGGCCGGCGCGGTCGGCGGCGGCACGGCGATCATGTATGCCGGGCTCGGAGAGACGATCTCCGAGCGCGCCGGGGTGATCAACCTGGGCACCGAGGGCAGCATGCTGGGCGGCGCGCTGGCCGCCTACGCGGCGACCGCGACGTCCGGCAGCCCGTGGGTCGGCGCGCTCGCCGGCCTCGGCGCGGGCGCGGCGCTGGCCGCGGTGCACGCGGTCCTGGTGATCGCCCGCAAGGCCAACCAGTTCGCCTCCGGCCTGACGGTGATGTTCTTCGCGCTCGGCCTCACGTCGCTGTTCGGCGCCGCCTACGTCGGCCGGCAGATCCATTCGCTCGATCCGTGGAAGGTGCCGGGGCTGGGATCGATCCCCGCGATCGGCCCGATCCTGTTCGACCACGACCCGCTGACCTACATCTCGTTCGCGGTGGCCCCGCTGGTGTGGTGGCTGCTCTACAAGAGCCGGGTCGGCCTGCTGGTCCGCACGGCGGGCGAGCACTCCGAGGTGCTGCTCGTCCACGGCTACTCGACGAGCACGGTGCGCTACGCCTCCGTGATCGCCGGCGGCGGGCTGTGCGGGCTCGGCGGGGCGCAGCTGTCGATCGCCTACTCGAACGCCTGGTTCGAGAACATGACGGTCGGCCGCGGATTCATCGCGGTGGCCCTGGTGATCTTCGCGACCTGGAACCCGCTGCGGGTCATGGCTGGCTCCTACTTGTTCGGGGCGGCGCTCGCACTGTCCCCCGCGCTGCAGGCCCGTGGCTACGGGATCAACCAGTTCGCGCTGGACGCGATCCCGTTCGTCGTGACGATCCTGGTGCTCGCCGTGCTGGGCAAGCGCACCCTGCTCGCCGCGCCCGACGAGCTGCGCCGCGTCTTCGAAACCCGCGCCGCCTGACGGTCCTCATGGCCTGACGGCCGCCCTCTCATAAAACCGTTCTCCCAAGCCGGAAAGAAGAATCCGGGATCCTCCCTGCCCACCCGGATCGAATTCTGGCTGTCCCCCTCCGTCCGCCTTCGATTTCAAGCCCACTCGCGGAGATTCTTCTACCTGGAGTCGCCCGCGGGGTCCCCGCCGATTGGCTACCGAGCGGATCAGGCCTTCACATTCCAACAATGCCCTGCCCGCCGACCAGCCAATCGGTGGGGAAGGACCAATTTCCACGGGGAAGGACCTCATTCGATGCGATTTCGCTCAGTGCCGCGAGTCCGGCGCGTCGCGGTGGCATTCACCGCGCTCGCCGCTGCGCTCACGGTCGCGGCAGCCGGCTGCAGCAGCGCGGCTTCCCACGACGCGGCCACCACCTCCGGCTCCTCGGCTCCGGGCAAGGACAGCAAGGCCGTCGGCTTCATCTTCGTCGGCCCGAAGGACGACTACGGCTACAACCAGGCCGCCTACGAGGGCAGCCAGGAGGTCAAGAAGGCATTCCCGGACCTCGACGTCATCACCGCCGAGAACGTCCCCGAGGACGACAACGCGTCCCGGGTCATGGAAAGCATGATCCAGAAGGGCGCGAAGATTATCTTCGCCACCAGCTACGGCCACCTGGACGCCGCCCTCAAGGTCGCGGCCGCGCACCCCGACGTCGTCGTCGTCCAGCAGGGCAACGTGATCGCCGACGGCAAGGTCACGGCGAACACGGGCACCTACTTCGGCACGGTGTACGAGCCCGTGTACCTCGCCGGCATAGCCGCCGGAAAGGCGACGAAGAGCAACAAGCTTGGCTATGTCTACGCCTTCCCGATCCCGCAGACGATCGCGAACATCGACGCCTTCGAGCTCGGCGCGAAGTCGGTCAACCCGGACGCGAAGACCTACACCGTCAACACGTCCAACTGGTGTGACCCGGCGAAGCAGGCCCAGGCGACGCAGAGCCTGATCTCTCAGGGCGTCGACGTCATCACCCAGCACCAGGACTGCACCGGCACCGTCATCAAGGCGACCGAGGCCGCCGGCGCCTACACCGTCGGATACCACGCGGACGCCTCCGCGCTCGCCCCGAAGGGCTGGCTCACCGGCTCCGAGTGGAACTGGGGCCCGCTCTACACCGACATCGTGAAGACCTCGCTGGCCGGCAGCTTCACCGGTAGCAAGTACAACGCGAACTACCGGGTCGGTTACAAGAACGGCGAGAACCCGTTCGTCCAGTCGAAGTTCGGACCGTCCGTGACCGCGGACACCAAGACCGCGATCGAGACGGCCAAGACCGCCATCTCGGCGGCCGACGGCTCACCGTTCAAGGGCCCGATCACCGACCAGGCCGGCAAGGTCCGTATTCCGGCTGGAACGGTGCCGGACTATGCCACGCTGGACACCATCGACTACTTCGTCGACGGCGTCGTCGGAGAACTGCCCAAGTCCTGATTCCCGTCCTGGCCGCGGGGGTTATATCCCCCGCGGCCAGGACCGGCCCGGCGCCGCGGTCGATGGCGGTGCCTATGGGCACCGCCATCGACCACAGTCCGAAACCGATCAACAAACTGCGGTCGATGACGGCCTCTATTCAGACCGCCATCGACCGCGCTTGCGCCCTCGTGGCCCGGAGGAAGGGAACACCGATGAGCGGCAACGACGTCACGTTCGGCACCGTTGAGGCCAACCCGTACGACTGGCCCTACAACGGCTCGTTCTCGCCGGCGACCACCGCCGTCATCAACATCGACTGGCAGGTCGACTTCTGCGGCAAGGGCGGCTACGTCGACACCATGGGCTACGACCTGGAGCTCACCCGCGCCGGCCTCGCCCCGACCGCGCGCCTGCTCGACGTCCTGCGCCCACTCGGCTTCTTCATCATCCACACCCGCGAGGGCCACCGACCCGACCTGTCCGACTGCCCGCCGAACAAGCTGTGGCGCTCGAAGCGGATCGGCGCCGGCATCGGCGACGACGGCCCGCAGGGCCGCATCCTCACCCGCGGCGAGCCCGGCTGGGAGATCGTCCCCGAGGTCGCCCCGCTGCCCGGCGAGGTCGTCATCGACAAGCCCGGCAAGGGCTCGTTCTACGCCACCGACCTCAACCTGATCCTCGACCGCGCCGGAATCACCCACATCATCCTTACCGGCATCACGACCGACGTGTGCGTGCACACCACGATGCGCGACGCCAACGACCGCGGCTATGAGTGCCTGCTGCTGTCCGACTGCACCGGCGCGACCGACTACGGCAACTACGAGGCCGCCCTGAAGATGGTCACGATGCAGGGCGGCGTCTTCGGCTCGGTCGCCACCTCGGAGGCGCTGCTGGCCACCGTCGCCGCCCCGGTCGCCGGCTGACCGGCAATGGTCAGCACCTTCCCCGAACCCGAAGCCCTGGCACAGCCCGAAGCCCCCGTTCCCACCCAGTCGGCGCAGGCACTCCCGCCGGCCGAGGTGTCGGCTCCCATGCCGACGCCGGCGATCCCCCCGATGCCGCTCGACCTGCAGGCCGCCGTCCTGCGCGACGCCTACCTCTCCGGGAGGCTGCGGGTCGCGGACGTCGTCGACGCGGTGCTGGCGGCGATCGCCGCCCGCGGCGACGACGGCGTCTGGATCCACGTCGCCGCGCGCGCCGGCCTGACCGCGCGCGCGGCCGAGCTCGACGCGCTGCTCGCGGCATGCCCACCCGGCGCGGGAGACGGCGACCTCCCGCCGCTGTTCGGCCTTCCGTTCGGCGTGAAGGACAACATCGACGTCGCCGGGATGCCGACGACGGCGGCCTGTCCCGGCTTCGGCTACCTCGCCGCCGACGGCGCGCCGCTGGTCGACGCGCTGCTCGCCGCGGGCGCCGTCTGTATCGGCAAGACCAACCTCGACCAGTTCGCCACTGGCCTGTCGGGCGTGCGCAGCCCCTACGGCATCCCCACCTCGCCGTTCGACCCGGCCATGATCGCCGGTGGGTCCAGCTCGGGTTCGGCGGTCGCCGTCGCGGCGGGACTGGTCACCTTCGCCATCGGCACCGACACGGCCGGCTCCGGCCGGGTGCCGGCGGCGCTGACGAACACCGTCGGCGTCAAGCCGTCGCGCGGGCTGGTCAGCTCCCGCGGCGTCGTGCCGGCCTGCCGGTCACTCGACTGCCCGAGCGTGCAGGCGCTGTCGGTCGCCGATGGCACGCTCGTGCTCGACGTCATCAGCGGCTTCGACGAGCAGGACCCCTGGTCGCGCCGCTTCTCCCCGACAGACCTGGTCGGTGGCGCGCCCGGGCGCAGGGGGTCGGGCGCGCCGCCGGTCCGGCTGGGGATCCCGGCCGCGGCGCTGGTCGCCGCGGACTGTGACGACGCGGTCCAGGCGGTGTTCGCGGACGCGCTCAGCCTGACCGCCGCCACCGGAGCGCGGCTCGTCGAGACAGATCTCAGCCCGTTCCTCGAAGCCGGGGCCATGCTCTACGAGGGGCCGTGGCTCGCCGAGCGCTACGCCGCGGTCGGCGACTTCATCGAGGAGCACCCGGACGCCGTCCACCCGGTCGTCGCGGAGCTGCTCGCGCCCGGCGCGCGGGTCAGCGGCGTGGACGTCTTCCAGGGCATCGACCGGCTGCGGACGCTGCATCGCCGGGCCGAGGCGACCTGGCGGGCGGTCGACGCGCTGCTGCTGCCGACCGTGCCGCGGACGTACTCGGTCGCGGACATGCTGGCCGACCCGATCCGGCGCAACGCGAGCCTCGGCCGGTACACGACGTTCGTGAACCTGCTGGACCTCGCGGCCGTCGCGGTACCGGTTGGCTTCGCGGGCGGCCTGCCCTATGGCGTAACCCTGATCGGCCCGGCCGGCTCGGACGGCCGCCTGGCCGCCCTCGCGGCCGACCTGCACGCCCGCTCAGGCCTCGCCCCCGGCCTCGGCACCTTCCCGCTCGCCGCCGCGTCGTAGACCCGCGGCGCCTCGCGCCCGTCATGGTCACGAGAGCCGCCCGTCATGGTCACAGGACGCCACCTGAGCCGTCCTGGGTGCCGCCAGAGCTCTCCGGTGCACCGTCGGTGCCGTCGGTGCCGCTCGGACCGTCGGGAGAGTGGTCGTGCCGGCCTTCGTCCGGGTCCCGGTCGTCGGGCCGTTCATCGGATGGGCTCGGCTCCGGATCCTCGCCCGCACCCGGGACCCGGGCACGGTCCTCGGGCACCGCCCTGGCCGGCTCGGGCTGGTCTGCCGGCGCCGAGTCGGCGGGCCGTTCGGCCCCCAACGCCGCCTCGACAGCCGTGGTCTCCTCGACAGCCGTGGTCTCCTCGACGGCCGTGGTCTCCTCGACGGCGGTCGTATCCGTGACGGCAGCCTCCGCGACGGCGTCGACCACCTGCAGCTCCCCGGCCGTCGCGGCGGCAGTCGTGGGGTCACCCTCGGCGGTCGGACCAGCGCCGGCCCTGGGGCCTGGCGCCGCCTCCTCCGACGGATCCTTGAGTCCGGTCGCCACTGGGTGCACGCCGGCGACCGGCCCCGCAGGAGGATGAGGAACAGGCGCGGCCACGGGGGCGGCGGCCGCCGGGTCGGCGAGCTCGAGCAGCCGGTCGGCGAGCTCGCGCGCGCTGATCCGGCGGGCCGGATCCTTGCGCATCGCGTCGACCAGCACCGCCGCGAGCGGCGCCGGGACACCGGCGAGGTCCGGCTCGGAGTAGACGACCCGTTGGAGCAGCGCCCGCGGCGAGCCGGAGCCGAACGGCGACCGGCCGGTAGCCGCGTTGATGACCATGGCTCCGCAGGCGAAGACGTCCGCCGCGGCCGTGAGCGGGTTACCCAGCACCAGCTCGGGCGCCATGAACGGGGGTGTGCCGATGGCCGCGGCCGGCTGCCCGCGGCGGCTTCCACCGGGGAACCGGGCGCGGGCCCGGGCAACGCCGAAGTCGATGAAGCGGGGACCGCCGGTGGCGAGCGCGACCCGAGCCGGCTTCAGGTCGCCGAGCACCAGGTCCTCGCGGTGCAGCTCGGCGAGCCCGGTCGCCAGGGCGGCGCCCAGCCGGGCGAGCGCGTCGACGGACAGCGCGCTACCGGACGCGATCATCGCGGCGAGGGTCGGGGCGTCGAGGAACTCGGTGACCACATATGGGGTCCGGCCGGCCACGTCGACGTCGAGGACCTCGGCCAGGCACGCGGGCGCAACGTCCCTGGCGTGCAGCGCCTCCGCGTGCAGCTGCCGGAGGAAGGCGCGGTCTCGGGCCAGCTCGGGAGCGATGACCTTCAACGCCACCCGCCGCCCGTCGTCCGCATGACACAGATGGACGACGCCGGTTCCACTGGTAACCAGCACACGCTCGACGGCGTACGAGCCGATCCGCGCCGGGCTGGTCGGGTTTCCCGCTCGGCGAACCTGGCGCGCGGATGTCGGGCGCTCACCGGCTAGAGCCACGCACCGACCTCCTGGAACACCGACCAGCCACCAGGAGACGCAGGTTCACCGGACTGCGGGCGGCCGAGGCCGGGCTGGCGGAAAGCACCAGTACTCCGGCTGCGACGGCGAGCTGGCCGCCCGGGGTGTTGGGCGGGCAGTCGTCGGCGCGGTCGCCGTTCGGTACGTCTCCCCCAGTTGGATGTTATCCGCGCGTTCCAGCAGCCCCGCCACCAGCCGGAACACGCGGGCCGCGTCGGCCTGGGAACGGTTGGGTTACGCCGCCGCGTACCACCGACAACGCACCGCCACACCGACCTCCGACAACGAAATTCCGTTACCGACGACCGCCGGCTGCCCGCGGCATCATCAGCCGGCTGGCGTTGACCGGGCGAATGGCTGCAGTCGCGCCACCAGCCCGCGCACCTCCGCGCCGGCGGCCGCGATGATTTCCTCGGCCGAGGCGTCGCGTGCGCCCTCCAACAACACGTCGAGCGCGATGAGCCGCTCGGCGACCTCGGTCATGAGATCAAAATCACGAACCCGCTGGTGAGCCAGCTCCCCAAGCCGCTCGTTCTTCTCGAAAAGCTCGACGAAAACACTGACCTTCGCCCGTAGCAGCCACGGGTCGAACGGCTTGGCGATGTAGTCGACGGCACCGACGGCGTAGCCCCGGAAAGCGTGGTGCGGCTCGCGGTCGATGGCGGTCAGGAAGATGATCGGCGTGTCCCTGGTCCGCCCGCGCTGCTTGATCCGGTGGGCCGTCTCGAAACCGTCCATGCCGGGCATCTGCACGTCGAGCAGAATCACCGCGAAGTCGTCCACGAGCAGCCGCTTGAGCGCCTCCTCACCGGACGAGGCGGTGATGAGCTCCTGGTCCAGGGAGGCGAGGATCGCCTCCAGCGCCATGAGGTTGTCGGGCCGGTCGTCGACCAACAGGATCTTGCTGCGCGGCCGTTCCGTGCTCGGCCCGTCTCCTGTGTCGACGGGACCGCCGGTCCGCTCGCTCACCCGACTTCCTCCTCCTGTCGCGATGCGCCTAGATCACGCCGTCTGGGCGGTGACGGTCCGTCAGGACCCTCCGCCGTGCCAGTGTCGACATACCAACCATCGCCGATAGCCGCCGAGCGGTCACCACCGCCCCCCGAACAATCCCCCGGTGAGTACCTGCGACGCCCGCTCGAGGTCGTTCCCCGAACGGGTCAGTCTGATCCAGGATGCCTCGCCGCGGGGCCCACAACCCAGCTGAGTAGTCATACCGGTAAGCAACTCACACGACCAGCCACAGAAGGTAGCGCCACCAAGCCCCGCACCCGGGTCCCGGCCGATGCCAACCTCCTAGATCACAACCTCAAGATCCGGATCCGGAAGAAAGCGGGAGCCATCCTCGCGAGCATCAATCCCAACCTAGACACAGAAGGTGACGGCGCATCGACGGTGCATAGACTCGACCACCTCCCCAGCCTCGGACCGGCTCCAGCCACCGGCAAATGCCCGCACCCCGGACCAGCGCCCGGAGGGCACCCTGGCGCCCGACAGCTCGCATCTCTAGAGGCGCCGCCAGGCGCCTCTAGAGATGCGAGCGCATTACGGAGAGTAGGTAGTCGAGGTCGACCGGCTTGGTTATGTAGTCGCTGGCGCCAGCCGCGATGCTCTTCTCCCGGTCGCCGGGCATTGCCTTCGCGGTCAGCACAAGGATGGGCAGCTCGATGAACGCCGGCATCGCCCGGATCACCGAGGTCGTCTCGTTGCCGTCCATGCCGGGCAGCATCACGTCCATGAGCACCAGCCGGACGGCCTCGTTGGTCTCTTGTTGCAGCAGCCTGATGGCGTCACGCCCGTTGTCCGCGTAGCGCACCCGCATGCCGAACATCTCGAGCGCGCTGGTGAGCGCGAAAACGTTGCGGACGTCGTCGTCGACGACCAACACGGTGGTGCCCTGCAGCGGGTCGACCTCGTCGGGGTCCAGCTCGCGGCGCGGCCTCGAGGTCTCAATAAGGAACGGTGTCCCGATGCCGGTCTCCTGAGCGGCCTGGTCCGGGAGCTGCGGCGGGGCACCGGTCGCGGGGGCCGCCGGTTCGCCGCCGGGCAACGCCCGGGCGGCCGGGAGCTCGGCCGCGGCCGGCTCGCCGCCGGGCAGCGCTGGCTGGGGCGGTCCGAGGCGCGTCGCCGGGGCGTCACCGGTCCACGCACCGCCAAGGCCGGCTCCCAGGCCAGCCGGGGCCGGGTGGCCGGGCGTCGGGAACGCCGCGCCCTGGCCGCCCTGGCCGCCCTGGCCGTCGGCACCGGGCTGGAGACCGAGCGGCGCACCCTCGTCCCCGATGATGATCAGGACGTCGTCCGGCTCGCCGGGGGTGAGCCCGTAGGGCACGTGGTCTGTGGGCATGACCGACGGGACGTAGAGCGTGAAGGTGCTGCCCTGGCCGGGGACGCTCGACACCGCGATCGAGCCGCCGAGCAGCCGCGCGATCTCCTTGCTGATCGACAGGCCGAGCCCGGTGCCGCCGTAGCGGCGTGAGGTCGTCCCGTCCGCCTGCTGGAACGCCTCGAAGATCATGCGAAGCTTGTCGGCCGCGATCCCGATGCCGGTGTCGGACACGGCGAACGACAGCACCGTCGGCGCCGAGCGCAGGCTCGGCACGATGAACGGCCCGTCGGCCGAGGCGACCGTGACATCGAGGCGAACCGTGCCGGCGTCGGTGAACTTGACCGCGTTCGACAGCAGGTTGCGCAGCACCTGCAGGATGCGCTGCTCGTCGGTGACGAACTCGACCGGCACGTCAGGGGCGACCGTGACCGCGAAGGTGAGCCCCTTCTGCTCGGCCAGCGGCCGGACCGCCTGGGCGATGGCGTCACTCAGCGCGCCCGTGTGCACGGTCGTCGCCTCGACGTCCATCTTGCCGGCCTCGACCTTCGACAGGTCGAGGATGTCGTTGATCAGCATGAGCAGCTCGGAGCCGGACGAGTGGATCGTCTTGGCGAACTCGATCTGCTGGAACGTGAGGTTGTCGTCCTGGTTGTCAGCGAGCAGCTTCGCCAGGATGAGCAGGCTGTTCAGCGGGGTGCGCAGCTCGTGGCTCATGTTGGCGAGGAACTCGGTCTTGTACTGCGAGGACAGCGCGAGCTGTTCGGCCTTCTCCTCCAGGCCGATCCTGGCGAGCTCGATCTCGCGGTTCTTCACCTCGAGCAGCTGCGCCTTCTCTTCCAGCTCGTTGTTGGTGCGCTGCAGCTCGACCGACTGGGAGCGCAGCTCCTGGGTGAGCCGCTGGGACTGGGCGAGCAGCTCTTCCGTCCGGGCGTTCGCCATGATCGTGTTGAGCACGACGCCGATGGTGTCGACGAGCTGCTCGACCAGGTTCAGGTGCAGGTCCGAGAACGGCGTGAAGCTGGCCAGCTCGATCACGCCGAGGACCTGGTTCTCGAACAGCACCGGCACCACGACGAGGTCGCAGGGGGGCGCGTTGCCCAGGCCGCTGCGGATGGTCAGGTAGCCGGCTGGCACCTTCTCCACCCGGATCCGGGTCTTCTCGACCGCGGCCTGGCCGATCAGCCCCTCGCCGAACAGGAAGGTGCCGTCCGAGCGGCGCCGCGGCACCGAGCCGTAGCCGGCGACGTAGCGCAGCTTGTCGCCTTCGATGAAGTCGAGCAGGTAGACGGTGCCCTGCTGGGCGTTCACCGCCGGCGTCATCTCGGAAATGATCATCTGGCAGACGGCGTACAGGTCGCGCTGGCCCTGCATCTTGCCGCCGATCCTGGCCAGGTTCGACTTCAGCCAGTCCTGCTGCGCGTTCACCTCGGTGGTCTCGCGCAGCCGGGTGATCATCTGGTTGATGTTGTCCTTGAGGTCCGCGACCTCACCATCGGCCTCGACCGAGATCGTCCTGGTCAGGTCGCCGCGGGTCACCGCCGTCGACACGCCACCGATCGCCCGCAGCTGGATGGTCAGGGTCGAGGCGAGCTGGTTGACGTTGTCGGTCAGGTCGCGCCAGGTGCCGGCGACGCCGGCGACGTTCGCCTGGCCGCCGAGCTTGCCCTCGATGCCGACCTCGCGGGCCACCCGGGTGACCTCGGCCGCGAACGACGACAGCTGGTCGACCATCGTGTTGACGGTGAACTTGAGCTCCGCGATCTCGCCCTGAGCGTTGACGGTGATCTTCTGCGACAGGTCGCCGTTCGCGACCGCCGTCGTGACGACGGCGATGTTGCGAACCTGGGCGGTCAGGTTGCCCGCCATCGAGTTGACCGACTCGGTCAGCTCGCGCCACACCCCGGAGACCCCGCGCACGTGCGCCTGCTCGCCCAGGTTGCCCTCGGTGCCCACCTCGCGGGCAACCCTGGTGACCTCGTCGGCGAACGACGACAGCTGGTCGACCATCGTGTTCAGGGTTTCCTTGAGGTCGGCCATCTCGCCCTGAGCCGTGACGGTGATCTTCTGCGAGAGGTCGCCGTTGGCAACGGCCTTCGCCACCAGCGCGATGTTGCGGACCTGGGCCGTCAGGTTGCCGGCCATCGAATTCACCGACTCGGTCAGGTCCCGCCACACGCCGGAGACGCCGCGCACGTGCGCCTGGCCGGCCAGGTTGCCCTCGGTGCCGACCTCCCAGGCGACCCTCGTCACCTCGTCGGCGAACGACGACAGCTGGTCGACCATCGTGTTCAGCGTGTGCGCGAGCGCGGCCACCTCGCCGCGGGCGTCGACCTGGATCTGCCTAGTCAGGTCGCCGCGCTGGACCGCTGCCGCCATGTCGGCGATGCCGCGGACCTGAGTGGTCAGGTTGGCGGCCATGACGTTGACGGAGTCGGTCAGGTCGCGCCAGACGCCCGAGACGCCCTTGACCGTCGCCTGGCCGCCGAGCTTGCCCTCGGTGCCGACCTCCTTGGCCACCCGGGTGACCTCGTCGGCGAACGCCGAGAGCTGGTCGACCATGGTGTTGACGGTGTGCTTGAGCTCGGCGATCTCGCCCTGCGCGTCGACTGTGATCTTCTGCGACAGGTCGCCGTTCGCCACCGCCGTGGTGACCAGGGCGATGCCGCGGACCTGGGCGGTCAGGTTGCCCGCCATCGAGTTCACCGACTCGGTCAGGTCCCGCCACACGCCGGAGACGCCCTTGACCTGCGCCTGGCCGGCGAGCCTGCCCTCGGTGCCGACCTCGCGGGCCACCCGGGTGACCTCGTCGGCGAACGAGGACAGCTGGTCGACCATCGTGTTCACGGTCGTGCCGATGCGCAGGAACTCACCACGCACGGGCTGGCCGGCGATCTCCAGCGGCATGTGCTGGGAGAGGTCGCCCTCGGCCACCGCGGCGATGACCCTGCCGACCTCGTGCGTCGGGCGGGCCAGGTCGTCGATCAGCGAGTTCACCGACCGGGTGAGGCTGCGCCAGCCGTCCCGGCCACCGAGGTCGTCCATCCGCTGGGTCAGCCGGCCCTCGCGGCGGATTACGTTGCTCACCCGGTCCAGTTCGCGGGAGTGCCGCTCCTGGGTGGCGGCCAGCTCGTCGAACCGGCGGGCAACCTCGCCGGCGAGCCCGTCTCGGGCCCCCAGCCGGACGCTGAAGTCGCCGTCACAGAGCCGGGACAGCCCGGCGAGCAGATCCGACAGCAGGTTGTCCACGGCGCCCCCAGCGAGGCCGTGGGCCGCCCCCGGCCCGTCGGGCGACCCGCCATTCAGGACGGCGGTCGCCGTTCCATGACGGCCCCCGTTCTCACTCGCCATACCAGCGGCAGCCGTGGCCCCCGCGTGATCCGCCGACGCCTCGCGGCCCTTCATGCTCGCTGCCGAACCAGGCAGGGCACCATCGTCTTGGCGCGCATCCGACGCTTCGTGGTCACGGTCGAGGCTCATCGGTCTCCTCGGGTCTACGGCAGCACATCGGCGGTAGTTATTTGTCCCTCGGCAGGTCACACCCGGCGCCAGTATCCGCCTTGCCGGGGACATCACAGGAGAGACTGACCGACATGAGCGCCGTAGGGCTGGATGGACGGCTACCTCACCACACCATCACACTGCCGCCGACCCCCGAGTCACCGCGTTCCGCCCGAAGGTTCCTGCTGTCCGCTCTCAGCGGAGCGATCGACGAGGACACCCTGGACTCGGCCTTGCTGCTGGTCACGGAACTTGTCACCAACGTGGTGGTCCATGCGGGTACTCCTGCGACGGTCGACGTCGCGACGTTCTCGCCCGGGGACCTTATGGTCTGGGTGCGCGACCTGCACCCGGTGCGCATCGGCGCCGCCCGGCGCGGCTCGAGGGACAGATCTCCTGCCGGCCAGGACGTCGACGGCGGCGAGCCGGGCCTGGGTGGCCTGCGCGAGGACGGCCGCGGCCTGGCCCTGGTAGATGCGCTGGCCAGCAGCTGGGGCACCGAGCACAGCTCCGGCGGCAAGAGCGTCTGGTTCCGGCTCACCGGCGCCGGCCAGCCCCAGCTGGCTGGCGCCGAGCCGTCCACGATCCCCCTTGAGCCAGCGGAAGATGTGATTTTTGTCACATCAGACCTCACGACCGAGGCGCAGGCTCTAGCCGACCTAGTCGAGGCCACATCGACGCCCCACGGGGCCGCGGCAACGCCCGTTCTCAGCGGGCAGCCGACGGGCCCACACGCCGGGCCGACCCAGCCGACCGCGGTGCCGACCGGCCCTCCCCCGATCACCACCCGCCCGCCCGGCCAGGACGCGGCCGGGGCGGCGCCGGCGCCCGCCACCGCACCGGCACCAGAGCCCTACCCGCGGGCGCCACGGATCATCTCCCGATCGACGGCCCGCGCACTGACGGCCGAGGGCGAGGTCGCCGAGCTACTCGCCCAGCTGGTGGACACTCAGCGGGTCGTCGGCGGGCTGATCCACCGGCCGTCGCACGACGACCCGGAGCCGGAGATCGTCGCGGCCCTCGGCCGCACGGGCGAGCCCGCCGACGCGCTGGCCTTCCCGCTCGACCCCACCCAGGACAGCCTCGGCGAGGTGCTTCTCTGGCTCGCCGCCCCCGATCCGGACAGCGGCGTCGAGACCGATGGCGTCGAGACCGATGGCGACGAGGCCGGCGCCGTCGACCTCGAACGAGTTCAGCTCGTCGCGCGCTGGATGGCGCTCGCGCTCGGTGGCGGCGACATGCGCCAGGCCGAGGAGCGCCGGATCGGGATGCTGTCGTTCCTCGCCGAGGCCTCCGACCTGCTCGCCGGCAGTCTGGAGATCGAGCACACGCTGTCGATGCTCGCTCACCTGCCGGTGCCCCGGATCGGCCGGTGGTGCGCCGTCTACCTGCGCCGCGACGACGGAAACTCCGTGCTGTCCTCGGTCGCGCACGCCGACGAGACCGCCGAGCCGCAGCTCACCAAGGCAGCCACCGACCCCACCGGCCCGCTGATGGCCGCGGTTCGCAGCACCGGCACGACGCCGGTCCGGCAGGTGGTCACCCCCGACGGCCCCGTGCTCGTCGCGGTGCTGCGCGCCCGGCGCCGGGTGCTCGGCATGGTCGCCGTCGGCCGTGATCCGGGCGGCACGTTCGCCCCCGACGAGGCCGACCTGCTCGCAGACCTCGCCCGCCGGGCCGCGTTCGCGGTGGACAACGCCAAGCTCTACAGCCGGCAGGTGGAGCTGGCCGATGGCCTGCAGGCCGGGCTGCGCCCGCCGGTGCTGCCCGAGATCGCCGGTCTCGACCTCGGCGCTGCCTACGGCGCCGCCCGCTCCGCCGGCCTCGACGTCGGCGGCGACTTCTTCGACCTGATGCCCGGCCCGGGCGGCTGGACGGTCGCCATCGGCGACGTCTGCGGCAAGGGCGCCGAGGCGGCCACGGTCACCGGCGTCGCGCGGGCCGTGCTGCGGTTGCTCACGGGCAAGGCGGCCCCCGTCGGACGGATCCTCCTCGACCTGAACCGGACGCTGCGAGACACCGCGGCTGCCTATCCGCACGGCCAGCCGAGGTTCTGCACGATGGCCACGGCAAGCCTCGGCACACCGTCGGAGAAGGGCGTCCGCCTCACCCTGCACCTGGCCGGCCACCCCCAGCCGGTGCTGCTCTCGAACGAGGGGGAGGCGACCTACGTGGGCGTGCCCGGGACACTGCTCGGCGTGCTCGACGACGACGAGGTCGCCTTCCCGTCCGTGGACGTCGAGCTGTGCCCAGGCGACGCGCTGGTGCTCTACACCGACGGCGTGGTGGAGGCCAGGGCCGGCCGCGAGCTGCTGGGCGAGCAGCGGCTGCTGGAGGCGGTCGGTGGCTGCACCGGGCTGTCCGCCCAGGGCATCGCCGACCGGGTCCGCGCCGCGGCCGACAAGTTCTCGGGCGGCAACCTGCGCGACGACGTCGCCATCGTCGTCATCCGGGTCCCGAGTTGATCCTGGGCGCTGGACGCGCCAGGGCCATTCGGGCACCGAGGGCGCCATCCTGGCGCTGATATGGGGTGGGGGTTTGCGGACGAATCATCACCGAAAGTAACGCGGTTCACGCCGCCATCGCTCCGGACCGGATCGGGAAGGTGGGCGTCATGTCGTCTTCCGCCGCCCGAACGGGTGTCTCGCCTGTCCCGGTTCGCCGGCCGCGCCGGGCGCTTATGAGGACTCTCCGTAGTCATCGGCGCCGGGTGGTTGCGACAATGGGTAGCGGGGTAGGAGGCTGACGGCAGCCTCCGGCGATGACCGAACGTCGTCCATGGGTGGTCTGGTCCGGAGCGTGACAGGAGGCAACCGGCCGCTGTGCGGCACCGCCAACGCTCCGCTGTCTCGGAGTACGCGGTGGGTCCCACCGCGCACGCCCGGGGCAGCGAGGCGTCTCGAAACTTGGTGCCTCACCGAGGCTTCCGGGCCGCTCCGGGGGGTAAACCGTGTTGGATGTCCACATTCCGGTTTGGTGGCCAATGAGCGCGATGCAGGTGTCCCCTTCGATGCCGCTCGCGGAACCGAAGGGGGCGGTGGTGCCGGTGGACGTGGTGCGCCGGGCGACGTCCAGCACCCCGCCCGCGACCCACATCCTCGCGGAGCTGCCCTATCTGCCCTCGGCGGTGCCGCGCGCCCGCCAGGTGCTGCGCGAGTCGCTGCGCGGCGCCGGCCTTGACGAGGACGCCGCCTCGGTCGCCGAGCTCCTGGTCAGTGAGCTGGTGACCAACGCCGTGAAGTACGGCCAGCCGCCCGTCTGGCTCCTGGTGGAGCTACGGCCCGGACTGGTTCACGCCTCCGTCTCGGACACGTCGACCGCGCTCCCCGAACGCCGCAGCGTCGACGACGACTCGGAGGGCGGCCGCGGCCTGCTCGTCCTCGACGCACTCGCCGGCAGCTGGGGTGCCGTCTGCGTCGACTCCGGCAAGTACCTGTGGTTCGACCTGGCGGTCACCCCGGCGCACACCCCCGACGGCCAGACCCCTGACGGCCACACCCCGGACAGCCCCTCCCCCGACGGCCAGTCTCCCGCCCCGCACCCGACGCCGGCCGGCTAGGGCGGCTGGCCAGGAGCCGTCGACGCCAGGCCTGCGGTGGCACGGAAAGCGGCGGGGAAGCCGCCGCCGGGAACACGGGTCAGGGCGTCGTGGTGGGTGTCGTGGACGACGCCCGGCCCTCCGGATCGCCGCCCGGGCGCGGGATGTCCGCCGTGGCCGCCAAGGCCGGCGCTGGGACGGAGGCAGGGACCCCAGCGGCCTCGCTGAGCCCGATGCGCGCGTGCAGCCGGCGCAGCGGAGCTGGAGCCCACCAGTTGACGCCGCCCGCGACCCTCATGAACGCCGGTACGAGGACGCCCCGGACGAGGCTCGCGTCGATCAGGATGGCCAGCGCGGTCCCCAGGCCGAACATCTGCATGAATCGCACCGAGCCGGTCGCGAACGCGGCGAACGTGACGGCGAGCAGCAGGGCCGCTGTGGTGACGATCCGGCCGGTGCGGGCCAGACCGGTGGCGACGGCCTCGGTGTTGGGCCGGCCGGCGTCGTGCTCCTCCTTGATGCGGGAGAGCAGGAAGACCTCGTAGTCCATCGACAGGCCGAACGCGATGCAGAACAGCAGCACCGGCATCGACGTGTCCAGCGGTCCGGGCGTGAAGCCGAACAGGCCGGTGAGATGACCGTCCTGGAAGATCCAGACCGACACGCCGAGCACGGCCCCGAGCACCAGGCCGTTGAGCACGATGGCCTTGAGAGGCAGAACCACGCTGCCGGTGAACAGGAACAGCAGCACGAACGTGGCGAGCGAGATCAGGCCGATGGCGAGCGGGAGCTTCGCGCTGATCGCGTGCTTGCTGTCGACGAGCCACGCCGACAGGCCGCCGACGAGGACCTCGGTGCCTGCCGGTGCCGGCTGCGCGCGGATCGCGCGGACCAGGTCCTGGCCGGCCCCGGACATCGGGTCGATCGCCGGGACGACCTGCAGGTAGGTCAGATCGGTCTTGGCGAAGCGAGCGGAGGCGGCGCCCGGCGGGGCCGTCTGGGCGCCGGCCTGGAACTCGCCGGCCGCGCTGTCGACCCGGCCGACGCCCGGGAGCCCGGACAGCGCGGTGGCGTAGCCGGCGAGCGTCTCGTCCGTGGTGTGGCCGGCCACGACGACGTCGAGCGCGCCGCTGATGTTGGAGCCGAAGTCCTCCCGCAGCACGTCGCCGACCACCCGACTCGACGCGTCGGCGCTGAGCACCCGGTCGTCCGGGGTACCGAAGCTGACGTGCAGGACAGGCGCGGCGAGCACCAGGAGCAGCGCGACGACCGGCAGGCCGGCGAGCAGCGGCCGGCGCATCACCAAGGTCGCCACCGCGCGCCAGAACGGCGACTCGGTCGCCTCCCGGGGCGTGGCGGCCGGCGTGGCCGCGGTGGCCGGGGTGGCCGCGGTGGCCGGGGTGGCCGCGGTGGCCGGGGTGGCCGCGGTGGCCGGTGTGACGGCCGCCTCGGCGTTCTTTCGGTCGGCCCAGCGCCGCCGGAACAGGCCGACCAGTCCGCCGATCTGCAACGCGTTCACGCGCTCACCGAGCAGCAGGAGGACGGCCGGCAGCACCAACAAGGCGGTGAGCATCGTGACCAGGGTGACGGCGATGCCCGCATAGGCCATCGACTTCAGGAAGAACGGCGGGAAGACCAGCATCACGGCGAGCGCGACGATGACGGTCGCGCCGCTGAAGAGGATGGTGCGCCCGGCGGTGCCGACCGTCGCCACGACGGCCGCCCGTTTGTCCTTGCCGGTGGCGAGCTCTTCCCGGCTCTGCTGTCTTGCCGCGAGTTCCTCGCGGAACCTGCTCACCATCAGCAGCGCGTAGTCGATGCCGAGGCCGAGCCCCATCGCCGTCGCCAGGTTGACCGCGAAGATCGAGACGTCGGTCGCCTCGGCGATCGCGGACAGCGCGGCGAACCCGCCGAGGATCCCCACCAGGCCCACGCCCAGTGGCAGCAGCGCGGCGACGACCCCGGCGAACGCGATGACGAGCAGGACCAGCGTCACCGGGATGGCGATCGACTCGGCGGTGGCGAGGTCGGTGGTGACCTGGCTGCCGATGTCCCGGTTGACGCCCGCGATCCCGCCCGGCCGTACCGTGACCGGGCTGGCGGCGTCGGCCGCGTCCTCGTACTTGTCGACGAGGTCGTCCGCGTGGTCGTCGTCGACCGAGGCGACGACCAGCGCCGAGTGGGCGTCCTCGGCGCGCAGCGCCGGGCCGACGCCCGTCCAGTACGACACGGCTCCGCGCACGCCCGGCTCCTTACCGAGCTCGGCGGTCAGGGCGCGGCCGGCGGTGGCCACGGCCGGGTCGTCGACGGTGCCCGACCGCGCGGTGACCAACAGGACCAGGTTGGGCGCGCCGCTGAACTGGTCGTCGACGATGTCGGCGGCGCGGGACGAGTCGGACTTCGGGTCGTCGAAGCCGCCCGTCAGCAGCTTGCCGAAGGCGCCGACGCCCAGCACGCCCGCCGCGAGCACGAAGATCAAAGTGACGGTGAGGACGAGTCGGGGCCGTCCGGTGACGGCTCCGGCGAGACGTGCGAACACTGTTGCCTCCCGCGAGCTACAGTCTCAAGAGAGAACACTGTTCGCTGACGAGAACATTGTCAAGAGCATCCGCCGTACGACGACCAACCGCCATGGCTGGTCGCCCAAGCCGATCCCGGCTGGAAAGATGGCCCCGATGAACCCACTGGCACCGCGCCGCGAACGGCTGCGCGCGGCGACGATCGCGGAGATCAAGCAGGCCGCCCGCGACCAGGTCGCCCGCGGCGGCGCCTCGGCGGTCTCGCTGCGCGGCGTGGCGAGGGCGATGGGGATGACCCCGTCCGCGCTGTACCGGTACTTCGACAGTCATGACGTGCTGATCGGCGAGTTGTCCGCGGATGCGTGCAGCTCGCTCGCGGACACCCTCGAAGCGGCCTTCGATGCCGCGGTCGACGAGCCGAACCAGGCGAGGCGCTGGCTGTTGCTGGCCAGGGCTTACCGCCACTGGGCGCACGAGAACGAGGCCGAGTATGCGTTGTTGTTCGGGCCACGCACGCTGGAGCTGGACAAATCGGGACGGTGTGGCACGGAGATGCACCGCGCCACCGGCGTGCTGTTCCGTTGCATGATCGAACAGATCGCCACCGGCAACGTCGATCCGTCTCACCTCGACGGACAGCTCAAGCCGGAGTTGCGGTCGCGGCTGGTCGCCTGGGGTGTGGAGGAGGGCGCGCCGATCTCACCGGCGGGTCTGGCCGGCTGCCTGATCGTCTGGACCCAGTTGCACGGATTTCTGTCGTTGGAGCTGTTCGGCGGGCTACCGGAGGGATTCGGCGACTTCGACGACCTTTACGATCAGCAGATGCTGGACGTCATCGTCCGCATCGGTTATCGCCACCCGATCGACATCGAGACCACCGCCGCCCCCTCCACCGCGGGCTGGCTGGGCGCGGGCTCGGCACCGGCCGGCGCCCACCATCTCACCCCGTAGTCCCGCCGCCTCCTGGCCCCGCGGCGTGGTAGCCCCACGGCCGAGCACCCACTTCAACCGACCTCAACCAACATCACGGGTTTTCCGGGTTCCCGCCGGCGAAACCGATCCGGCCAGAACCCGGAAACCCTCCGGGCCTCGTCGAGAAACCCCCAAACGGCAAGGGCGCTCCCACGCCCGGCCGCCCCGAGTCAGGCGGAGGTGCGCATCTTGCGGCTGAGCGCGTCCAGCGCCGCGTGTCGCGCAGCCATGATCTCCGGCAGGCGCGCCTGGTACGCGGCCGTGTTCGCCAGCGGCTGGTAGAAACCGAGCCGCGGAACGAAGTCGACCTCGTCGTAGCCCGGAGGCCGACGCAATGCGTACTGCCGGCCCGGGAACAACAGGTCGTACTCGTCCGCGATCTCCTTGACGGTCACCCGGGGATCAACCCGGCGACGCTGGAAGTACGCCTCCAGAACGTCAACCGTGAAACTGATCTCATGGAACTGCTTGACCAGGTCGTGGTAGTGCTGGCCGACCTGGTACTTGATCGGCAGCTCGACCTGGGCGCATTCCTCGGGAGCCAGTAGATCCAGCGCCAGCACCTTCACCGACGTCTCCACGCCATACCCTCGGGAAAACGCCAGCGCGGCAAAGACGTCGGCGTCGAGGACGAACTCCCCGATCAGTGGCTGGTAGATCCTGGTGACGGACGGGACATAACCCGCGAGCTGCTTCGAGTAGAGCGAGCGCAGCATCTCCGTGGTGCGGCCGCCCGGCTGGCCGCTGCCGGTGAGCCGCGGCGAGCTGCCGTTGACGAACATCAGGCCGTCGTCCGCGGTGGCCGCGGCGGCGAGCCGACCGACCGTGGTCGGATCGTAGTTCTCCAAATCGGAGTCATGAAAGATCAGCCGGCTGCCGAAGGCAAGGTAGGCAAGGCTGCGCATGGCGCCGGCCTTGCCGCCGAGGGACGGCGCCTCCGGCCCCGCGTGCGCGGCGAGCACGCTTTCGCCGCGCACCGCCCAGCTGGCACCGGCATCCTCGGCGATCTCCACCAGGCCGTGCTCGTCGCCGTCCGAGGTCGGATCGACGATCACTCCGATCTCGTCGAGGACGTGCCGGTCCCGCATCCATCGATCCCGGACCCGCGCGATCATGTTTCCCAGAGTGTTCGCGGACTCCGGCCCCCTGGCCGGAATCAGGAGGCTCAGCGTGATTCCTTTTGCGAGCCGGTCTTCCTCGATCGCATCGAGGTCGAGGGTGGTGGGATCGAGCGTTTGCACGGACGCCCCTCTCTGGTGACCTGTGTCTTACCTGGACATCCCCCTCCACCCGGCCGCAGGCGCTATGTCGCACCACCGTCTGGACGTCGTCAGCGCAGGGTCGGCCACCGCGCGCGGGTTACGCCGAACCCGCGCCGCCCCGCTCCGGCTCACGCGTCCCGACAGCGATGGAACTCCCCCGGGCACTGTGTGCCCGGCCGGTTCCGCCCGTCGGCCGGAACACATCCTCTCTCTCAGTACGGTCGCTCCCCGGCCGCCCAGCGGCGGCATGGGTACCGAACAGCCATCACAACAGCCAGCACGTCGTCCACCGGGCGACGTGGGCCGCCCAAGTCGTCCTCACGGACCCCTCGGTCGGCCTGCCAGTGACCTCCCGGCCGACCTGCCAGATCGCTTCACGATCTGGCAGGAACCCGGCTACACGAGCTGGCAGGAACCCAGGCAAGGCGGATCAACGGCGGCCCCGCGTGGGCGGGCGATTCTGGAAAGGTCCTCCAGGCCAAAGTAACCGCTTCCCGCCATTCCCCGCAGCCCGAGCGCGACCCATTCTTCGCAGCTGAGCGCAACGCGGGACGTAAGGTGCCTCACACCCGCGAGCTGGCGCACACCCGCGGCCCGGGCGGCGGCCCGGCTGGTGGCGGCTCGTCGCCCTCGAGACCGCCGGTCTACGCCCCTGAACAGGGAGTACCCGAGTTTTCGGCGTCTGGTACGGACTACCCGCGGTCAGCCCCGCGCACTCCGGACGCCGTCCTACGAACTACCGGGCCGGGCGACGGGCCGGGCGCCGAGTTGGCCGTCGGGCTGGCCGTCGGGCCGGGGCCGTCCCTCGGCGGCGGGCCGGGCCCGTCCGCAGCCGGCGCGGGTGGCGACGACGACGCAGTCGCGGCCTGCCGCCTTGGCCGCGTACAGGGCCCGGTCCGCCCGGTCGACCAGCTCGGCGGCGCTCGCCGGCGCCGTCACGACCACGGCCGCACCGACGGAGACCGTCACCGTCAGCGGCACGCCGTCCGCGACGATCACCGGCGTCGCCGCGATCGTCGCGCGCAGCCGCTCGCCCAGGGCGCGCAGCTCGTCCTGGGCGACCCCGGTGGTGAGCAACGCGAACTCCTCGCCGCCATAGCGGGCCACGACATCGTCGGACCTCGCGACGGCGCGCAGCCGCAGCGCGACTTCGGCCAGCGCACGATCCCCGGTGGGATGGCCGTAGCGATCGTTGATCGACTTGAAGTGGTCGATGTCGACGAGGAGCAGAGCGAGCCCGCAGCCACTCGGCACCAACCTGGCCGTCGCCAGCGCCAGCCGAGTCTCCAGGAAGCGCCGGGTACACAGCCCGGTCAGCACGTCGGTGTTGGCCAGGCGACGCTGGTAGACCTCGGCACAGCGCAGTCGGAGCATGATGAGCGCCGTGGAAAGGGCCATGGTCAGCGCGCAGACCACCGCGGTGCTCGGATCAGCCTTCCCCCCGCGCTGAACCAGGACGAGCGGCGCAACCAGGCTCACAAGGTAGAGCGCGGACAATCGGAGATGACCAAGCCCGGCGGGGCGGCGCCCGGGCGCGGCGACGCGGGCCATCGTGGGATGCAGCACGGCGGCGCCGAGAGCGAGGTTTCCCGCCAGCCAGACCCCGTCGAGCCCGCCGTCCGCCGAGTTCCCGCCGTCGAGCTTGTGCAGCGCGTGACCGGTGTCCGCGAGCACGATGGCGACCAGGCCCGCAGTCAGCAGGCCGAGAACCAGCGGCCGGCTGACTGCGGCGAGCAGAAGCCGGATACCAACCGTCAGCAGGATGAGATCGGCGATGACAACCGCCAACGCGGTGACGACGACCATGGCAGGCAGATCACCGTCGAGCCGCGGGCCGACCAGGTAGAGGTAGACCAACATCGCTATGCCGGTAGTGGCCAGTAGCCCGTCCAAAAGGCTCGGCAGGTCCCCGGCCGACGCGTGCAGCCGAATGATCGGCAGGAGGCCGGCGAGCAGCACCGGGTAGTAGACGAGGTGGAGCGCGTCGCCGATGGTCGGGAAGGCATTCGGGGCAGGCAGGTACGGACTGGCGCGGACGGCCAGATCCGCGCCGACGTACACCAGCTGGGAGATCCCGATGAGCAGCCAGGGTGACCAGGGCGCCGGCCGGAGCAGGTAAAGCCCAACCAGCATGGCCCCGACGACCGCGGCGCCCGCAGCGCAGGACACGGTGACCCGGGCTCCGGAGCAGCCCGCAGCCGCGGGGAAGCAACAGTAGGCGGCGATATAGCAACCCACGACGGTCACCGCGCCGACCGACAGGTAGACCAGCCAGGGCCGGTCGTCCCAGCGACGATCGACTCCCGAACCAACGGTCTCGGAGTCAGCGGTTTCCGCACGTCCGGCGTCGGAGCAACCGGCGCCGGAAGAACCGGCGTCGGAAGAACCGGCGTCCGAGCGACCGCCCCCGGCACGACCGGCCCCGGCGCGACTGGTTCCGAATCGATCGACTCCGGAACAATCAGGAGCTATTTTTCTCTCGGCGGCGGAAGCGACCTGACGGACGAGGTAAGCCGTATCGCGAGCAAGGGGCGTCCGCCCGCCCAGGCCCATCGGGCTCGGCGGCGCGGCACTGGGCGTGCCGAGCTCCGCCGACGACGCGTGCGCCGGAAGCGACGAGCCGGCCTCGCGGAGGTCATTGGCCGATGCCATGCGCAGCCTTTCGGGTGGGGCGCAGTGGCGCGCGGCTAGCCAGGCGGCCGCCGCACGTCGGACCCGGCCGTCGACATCAGCGACCACGTCCCATGGCGGCGGGAGTCGTGTCGTGCCTGCCATCTCGGCCGGTGCCGGCGCCCACGGCGGCACCGGCCCGCGGCTCACTTACCTGCTGGTAGGGGGACGTTCGCTACCGGAAGCCAGCGAACCGCAGGTTCCAACGCAACAGTACCGAGCAGTCGCTCTTCGTATAGATCCCACCAAGGAACATGTGCCTTACTTGTCCAGGATTTGTTGCACTCGGTCGCAGGGCGCATTCGCGCCCACAGCCGCCTTAAGGTCCTCCGACGACGGTTGGCGGACCTGGACAGCAGCCGAAAAACCTCGACGACAGATAGAGGTTTCAACGACAGCCGAAGGCGCACGACGACGGAGGCTCCGCGGACGACGGTGTCGGCCATCCGACACCAGCTGGCTAACACCGTTCACCAGCCGCGATCGCGGCTAGCGTTGCATCTTGCGGGCTAACGACGTTAGCCAGTCGGACGCCATGCGCTCTCGAGGTCGCGCGCGCGACTGCCCGCAGATGGCCTCGGATGTCACATTCCCCGGGCCCGGTTCGTCAAGTCCGGGACCGCGACGAAGAGGGGAAAGAAGAGACGATGTCCGGGTTCTTGCGCCGGGTGGGTGGAGCATGCGCCGCGCACCCCTGGCGGGTGATCGGCGCGTGGGCCGCCGCACTGGTGCTGACATTTGGTCTGGCCAGCGCGTTCGGCGGCACGCCGCAGGACAACTACGACACTCCGGGCCTTCCTTCACAGGAGGCAACCGACCTGCTACGGGCCGGATTCCCGCAGGTCGCGGGCGCGGACGCCCGCGTCGTCCTGCATGATCCCGACAGCCGGCTCGACGACGCCGTCGTCACCGCCGTCTCCAAGAACCTCGCCGGCGTCCAGTACGTCGACCTGGTCGCCCCGCCCCGGCTGTCCGCCGACGGCGACACGGCCCTCATCACCGTCTACTACGACCGGCCGGTCACCCACGTCGGCGGCAAGAAGGCGCTCGACAACCTGGTCGGCGCCGTGGCGGGCCCGACGAGGGCTGGCGGCGTGACCGCCGAGATCGGCGGGCAGGTCGCGGAGAACATCCAGAAGGTCAACGGCGCCGCGGAGGCGATCGGCATCACCGCCGCCCTGGTCATCCTGCTGCTCGCGTTCGGCTCGGTCGTCGCCGCCGGCGTGCCGCTGGCCGTCGCGCTCGTCGGCCTCGGCATCGGCTCCTCCGGGGTGACGCTGATCGCGGCGGTCAGCGAGGTCAGCAGCATCGCCCCCACCATCGGCACGATGGTCGGCCTCGGCGTCGGCATCGACTACGCCCTACTGCTCGTCACCCGCCACGTCGAGGGCCTGCGGGCCGGCCTGCCGGTGCGGGACGCCGCGGCCCGGGCCACGGCCACCTCCGGAACCTCGGTGCTGTTCGCCGGCGCGACCGTGGTGCTGGCCCTGCTGGGGCTGCGCCTCGTCGAGCTGAAGTCCTACTCCACGACCGGCTACACCACGGCCATCGTCGTCGTCGCGGTCGTCGCGACGTCGCTCACGCTGGTACCGGCGCTGTGCGGCCTGGCCGGCCACCGGCTGCTCGGCCGCAAGGGCCGCCAGGCCCTGGCCGCCGCCACGGCCGGCGGGAACGGAGTGGCGGGAGCGGCCGGCGGAGCTGGCACGGTTGCCGGGATCGGCGCGGGTACGGAGGTCAACGGCATCGAGGCGCCGGCTGGCCTGGCTGGCACTGCGGGCTCGGACGCCGCAGCGGGCTCGGACCGCGCAGGGGGCTCGGCAGACGGCGCCGGCAGGAGTGGCCGGGCGGCGAAGGAGCCGCTGACCGCCCGGTGGGCCGCCCGGGTCGGCCGCCGGCCGTTGCCGTGGGCGCTCGGGGCGCTCGGGCTGCTGCTCGCGCTGGCGGCGCCGGTGCTCGACATGCGCACCTGGCCGCAGGACGCCGGCAGCCAGTCGACGTCGCTCACCCAGCGGCGCGCCTACGACCTGATCGCCGCCGAGTACGGCCCGGGCGCGAACGGCCCGTTGCTGATCGCGGCTGACCTGCGCACGCTGCCGAAGGCGGAGCTCGACCCGCTGGCCGAGAAGATCCGGACCACTCCCGACGTCGCCAACGTCGCCGCGCCGATCTTCTCCGAGGACGGCTCGACCGCGCTGCTCGTCGTCGAGCCCACGGTCGGCCCGAGCGACCCGAAGGCCGCCGGGCTGGTCCGTGACCTGCGGGCCGACGTCCTGCCCGACGGCGCCGAGATCACCGGCTGGACCGCGTCGTTCGCCGACATCTCCAACCTGCTGTCCGACCAGCTCTGGGAGGTCGTCGGCTTCGTCGTCGGCGTCTCGCTGCTGCTGCTCATCCTGGTGTTCCGGTCACCGGTGGTCGCGGTCAAGGCGGCGCTTATGAACATGCTGTCGATCGCCGCCGCCTACGGCGTCCTCGTCGCCGTGTTCCAGTGGGGCTGGGGCGCCGAGGCGCTGGGCCTGCCGCACGCGATCCCGATGTCGAGCTGGCTGCCGCTGCTGATGTTCGCGGTGCTGTTCGGGCTGAGCATGGACTACGAGGTGTTCCTGCTGTCCCGGATCCGCGAGGACTGGCTGGCCACCGGCGATGCACGGGGCAGCGTCGTACGCGGGCTCGCGAAGACCGGCCGGGTGATCACCAGCGCCGGCCTCATCATGATCGCGGTCTTCACCGGCTTCGCGCTGGACCCGGACGTGACAGTCAAGATGATCGGCCTTGGCATGGCGGTAGCCGTCCTGGTCGACATGACCGTCATCCGCCTGGTCCTGGTCCCCGCCACCATGGCCCTGCTCGGCCGCTTCAACTGGTGGCTCCCCCGCTGGCTCGACCGCATCCTGCCGCACATCGACCTGCATGGCGAGAAGGTCGAGGCCCTGCCGGCTGGCGCGGCACTGCCCGCGGCCCGCACCGAGACCTCCGCCGAGGAGCAGGCCGGGGTCAGCTAGCCCACCCCGCCCACACGCGAAAGCCCCACCTGCTCCGCCTCCACGTCGCTCCCGAATCGGCCGACAAGATCTGGCAGGCTCTGCGCGTCACCAGTGACGCGCAGAGCCTGCCAGATGGAGCTGGCCGCCCGCGGGGGCTGTCAGGCGAAGTAGCGGGAGATGAACTCGGCGACGCAGACGGGCTTGGTTCCGCCCTCGATCTCGATGGTGATCTGGTTGACGACCTGGACGCCGCCCTTGACGTCCTCGACCGTGAGGTTCTTGACGCTCGCGCGCAGCTTCGAGCCGACCAGCACCGGCGCGGGGAAGCGCACCTTGTTCAGGCCGTAGTTCACCGCCATCGAGATGCCCTCGACGTGTACCACGTCGTGGAACAGCACCGGGATCATCGACAGCGTGAGGAAGCCGTGCGCGATCGGGCCGCCGAACGGCCCCGTCTTCGCCTTCTCGACGTCGACGTGGATCCACTGGTGGTCCCCGGTGGCGTCGGCGAACGTGTTGACCTGCTCCTGGGTGACCTCGATCCAGCTGCTGGTGCCCCAGTCCTGGCCGGCCAGCGCCTTGGCGCCCTCGATCCCGGCAATCGTCGTCGCCATCGGTCTCCTCCACCATCAGCCCAGTGCGGCCAGTGCTACCCAGTTCCACGCGACTCGCCGGAATCTGCCGGGTCGACAGGCCTCGCCGCGCGCGCCCGGCGCCTCGTCGCCGCGTCGGCAAGTATCCCAACCCCACGCTCCACACGCGACGGACCGCGAGATCGCTCACGGCCGCCGCGGCACCCGTCGCACCGGCGGGCTGACCATCGTGTCGCCAAGGCCCGACAAGCTGTCGGCCGACAGGTCATTGGCGACGATCTCGGGGACCGGCGCATGGAGAACGGCGCCAAGGACCGAGCTCAGGGGGCACATGGACGCCATGTGCCCGTCGTACGCTGGGAGTGATCCCGTCGCATCGAACCGGTCACACTTCGGACCGGTAATGCTGTCGATGGGCCAGACCAGCCTCGCGGGGCCGTGCCTGAGAGGACAGGAGCCGGTGAGTGTCGCCTACGCGTACGACTACGGGCCCTACACAGTCGAGGACCTGCACGGGTTGCCCGACAACGGCCGGTCCCACGAGCTCGTCGATGGCTGGCTGATCGAATTGGCGCCCAGCACCCGTCACGACTTCCTCGCCCGGCGGCTGAGCAGGATCCTGGAACGTGCCGCGGAGGACGCGAAAGCCAGGGTCTACGTCCAAGCGCCGATGGACATCTCCACCCCGTCGGGGGCACGCAAGCCCGACGTCGCTGTGATCGACGCCGCCGCTGCCAGCAGCGCACGCAAGCTCGGCCGTTCGCTCTACCACGGCGCGGACGTGCTCCTAGCGGTCGAGGTGGTCTCCCGCGGTTCAGGGAGCGAGCGCGAGGACCGGGGACGAAAAGTCACCGAGTACGCGCTCGCCGGTATCCCCCAGTACTGGATCGTCGATTTCGACCCCGAGCCGCGCATCCAGGTCCTGCGCCTCGCCGAAAACCAGGACCGCTACGGCGCATCGCTGGTGTTCAGCGGCGACGACACCGTCAAGATCGAAGATCCGTTCCCCGTCTCGTTCCAGGTCTCCGACCTGCTGGACTTCGCTTAGCGGCCCGAGACGGCGTCGCCTACTTCTCCAGGCGACGCCGTCTCGACTGCTCGCAGGCGCGGCCCGCTGTCAGCCGGCGGCACCAACCGGGGTGAGGGGGTGGGCGGACCGGGCGCCCGGGACGCCGACGCCCGACGGCTCGTCGGACGACAGATCGTAGGCGAAGGCCTCCGGGGGCGGGCAGGTGCAGACCAGGTTGCGGTCGCCGTAGGCGCCGTCGATGCGGCGGACCGGCGGCCAGTACTTCGCCGCCCGCAGCGTCCCCACCGGGTAGGCAGCCACCGACCGCGGATACGGGTGGTCCCACTCGTCGCCGGTGACCATTTCGGCGGTGTGCGGGGCGTTGTGCAGCGGGTTGTCGTCCAGCGGCCAGATGCCGGCGGCCACCTTGTCGACCTCAGCCCGGATCGCGATCATCGCGTCGCAGAACCGGTCGATCTCGGTGAGGTCCTCGCTCTCCGTCGGCTCGACCATCAGCGTGCCGGCGACCGGGAACGACATCGTCGGCGCGTGGAAGCCGTAGTCGATGAGCCGCTTGGCAACGTCGTCGACGGTGACGCCGGTGTCCTTGGTGAGCGGGCGCAGGTCGAGGATGCATTCGTGGGCGACCAGCCCGTCTCGGCCGGTGTACAGCACCGGGTAGTGCTTGCGCAGCCGGCTGGCGATGTAGTTCGCGTTCAGCACCGCGACCGATGTCGCCGTACGCACTCCCTCGGCGCCCATCAGCCGCAGGTACACCCACGGGATCATGAGGATTCCGGCCGATCCCCACGGCGCCTCGGAGATCGGGCCGACACCGGTCGCCGGTCCCGCCTCCGGGCGCAGCGGGTGGTTCGGCAGGTAGGGCAGCAGCTTCTCGCCGACCGCGACCGGCCCGACGCCGGGACCGCCGCCGCCGTGCGGGATGCAGAACGTCTTGTGCAGGTTCAGGTGGGAGACGTCCGCGCCGAACCTGCCGGGGCGGGCCAGGCCTACGAGCGCGTTCAGGTTCGCCCCGTCGACGTAGACCAGGCCGCCCGCGTCGTGGACGATCGCGCACGCCTGGCCGATGCCCTCCTCGTAGACGCCGTGCGTCGACGGGTAGGTGACCATCAGCGCGGACAGCCGTGCCGCGTGCTGGGTGGCCTTCGCGGCCAGGTCTGCCAGGTCGACGTTGCCGTCGTCGTCGCAGGCGACCACGACGACCTTCATCCCGGCCATCGCCGCGCTCGCCGCGTTCGTGCCGTGCGCCGACGACGGGATCAGGCAGATGTCACGCACCGTGCCGCCTGTGCCGCCCGCCTCGCCTGTGCCGCCCGCCTCGCCGGCGCCGCCGGCGTGGTCGCGGTGGTAGGCCCGGATGGCGAGCAGCCCGGCGAGCTCGCCCTGGCTGCCGGCGTTCGGCTGGACGGACACCCCGGCGTAGCCGGTGATCTCGGTGAGCCAGCGCTCCAGATCCGTGATCATCTCGACGTAGCCGGCAGCCTGGTCGATCGGCGCGAACGGGTGGATCTCGGCGAACTCGGGCCAGGTGACGGCGGCCATCTCGGCGGTCGCGTTCAGCTTCATCGTGCAGGAGCCGAGCGGGATCATCCCGCGGTCGAGCGCGAAGTCGACGTCGGACAGCCGGCGCAGGTAGCGCAGCATCGCCGTCTCGGAGCGGTGGCTGTGGAACACCGGGTGCTCGAGGTAGCCGGACGTGCGCACCAGCGCGGCCGGCAGCGCGACGGTGGCCTCGGCGCCCTGCGTGGCCGGCGTGGCCGGCGGCGCCGCGCCCGGCGCCGGCACGCCGAAGGCAGCCCAGACGGCGTGCAGGTCGGCGTCCAGCGTCGTCTCATTGCAGGAGATGCCGACGTGGTCGTCGTCGACGAGGCGCAGGTTCACGCCGTGGTCCAGCGCCGCCGCGACGACGTCGGACGCCCGGCCGGGCACCCGGGCGAGCACCGTGTCGAAGAACGCGTCGTGGACGACGTCGACGCCGCCGGCGCGCAGGCCGCCGGCGAGCCGGACGGCGTGGGCGTGAACTGTCGTGGCGATCCCGGCCAGCCCAGCGGGGCCGTGGTAGACGGCGTACATCGAGGCGAGCACGGCCGGCAACACCTGCGCCGTGCAGATGTTGCTGGTGGCCTTCTCCCGGCGGATGTGCTGCTCACGGGTCTGGAGCGTGAGCCGGTAGGCCGGCTTGCCTGCGGCGTCGACCGAGACGCCGACGAGACGGCCGGGCAGCATCCGTTCCAGGCCCTTGCGGACGGCCAGGTAGCCGGCGTGCGGGCCGCCGAACATCACCGGCAGTCCGAAACGCTGGGTGGTGCCGACGGCGATGTCCGCGCCGAGCTCGCCGGGCGAGGCGAGCAGGGTGAGCGCGAGCAGGTCGGCGGCGACGGTCACCGTGACGCCGTGCTCGCGCGCCTGGGCGATAACGCCGCGCAGGTCCCGAACCTCACCGTTCGCGCCCGGGTAGGCGAGCAGCACGCCGAACGCGTCAGCCAGCACACCCGTCGGCAACTCACCCGCCGCCTCAAGGGGCTGCTCGCCCGGCTCGGCGGGCAGCGGCACCGCCGGCGCCTCCCCCGGGGCGGGCAGAGGGCGCGGGACGACGCCTTCGCGCAGGTCCGCGACGTGCACCGCGAGGCCCAGCGCCTCGGCCCTCGTCCGCACGACCTCGATCGTCTGCGGCAGCGTGTCGGCGTCGACCAGGAAGGTGGTGCGCTTCTTCTTGTCGACGCGGTGCGCGAGCTGCATCGCCTCGGCCGCCGCCGTCGACTCGTCGAGCAACGAGGCGCCGGCGGTCGCGAGACCGGTCAGGTCGGTGACCATTGTCTGAAAGTTCAGCAGCGCCTCGAGCCGGCCCTGCGAGATCTCCGGCTGGTAGGGCGTGTAGGCGGTGTACCAGGCCGGGCTCTCGAGCACGTTGCGCTGGATCACTCCGGGCAACACGGTGGGGTGGAAGCCGAGGCCGATCATCGACGTCACCCGCCGGTTGCGACCGGCCAGGGCGCGCAGCTCGTCGAGCGCGGCGCTCTCCGAGACCGGCGCCAGAAGCTCCAGCTCGCCCGAGCGGATGCCGGCGGGCACGGCCGCGTCGACCAGCGCCGCCAGCGACGGGTAGCCGAGCTCGGCGAGCATCGCCGCCCTGGCGTCGGCGTCGGGCCCGATGTGCCGGTCGGCGAACACCGGGAACGCGGTCTTTGGGAGATGGGGGGCGGTCGCCGAGCCGTTCGTGGCGACGGCGATGGCGGTGGCGATGGCGGCCGTAGTTGCGTCGGCTGCGGTCACGTTGGCCGCGGTGGCGGGCGTTTCAGGCACGGGTCGCTCCGAAGGTCAGGCGGCGCCGGCCTGAACCGGCCCCGCTTCGGGGTCCCGGGGTGGTCCCCGGCAGGCACGGAGAGCCTCGACCACGGTCAGCAGGCCAGAATGGCCCACCCGCGGGAATGTCCATCCCTCGGATTGGCCGGCCGGGAAGCTGACCGAGGTGCTCGTTCGCCGGCCGCCGTCGACGGACCGGCGAGACCCCGGCGCGGGGTCGCTCGCCTCAGCCTCCCCCTCTGTCATGGGCCTGAGAGCTTCACCGGGCGCCATCGCGGGGTGGCGCGCGTGCCCGGTTTGCACCGTCGGCGGGACGCCCGGCGGCGTCCGCTTTCCAGAGTTGCCTGACCCGGCGGTTGGGGGCCTGAGAGTTTGTGGGGAGATCTTGCTCCTTCGGCGCCACGGGCTGGCTTGCCCGGGACTCTCCCGCACGGGTGTGAGCGGCACGGTATGCAGTTGTGGCACCGGTCCGCGGTGCCCGCGAACTGGTGAGACCCCGCAGACCGCGCGGTTTTCGCGGCCAATGGAGGTCTGTACCGAGACTATCGGTGGCCCTCGCCCGACGCGACCGAGACAGCCACCACGAAACCGCCCCGCAACGTGCCCCAGCAACGTGCGCTCGCGCGCCCGCGCTCCGGCGCCGCAGGAACGTCACAATGCCTGCCCATCCAGGGCAGCTGGACCGTCTGTCCCCGCGTGCGCCATCACATCCGACGTCGCGTCAGCCACATTGCCTCAGCCGCGTTGCCTCAGCCACATTGCCTCGACGGGCATCGGGTCAGCAGACATCACGTCACCGGCCGAGCCATCCACCCCCGAAGATCCGGCACAGCGGATCTTCGGGGGCTCCGGGAGCTTGGGAAACGCAGTCGCTTCCAACAACCTGTCGCTCGGATCACCTGTCACTCAGAGCGACGCCGAGCCGGTCCGCCTGCCGGCCGCCGGCGCGTTCACTTGCGGGCGGCAGCGGTGGCGCGCCGGTTCGCCTTCTTGATCGCGGTAACGAGCTCGTCCTTCGCCATCCGGGAGCGGCCGGGAATATCCAGCTCGCGGGCCATCTCCCGCAACCGCGTCAGCGGAGCATGGGCGTTCACGCCCTCGGCGGTCGGCTTGGGCTGGCGCAGCTTCGCGGATGTGCTCTGCTTCGCCTGCGCGTCGGACGCGCCGCCCGCCGCCTTGGGCCGCCAACGGTCGCCGATCTTCTCATGGGTGTGCTTCAGCGCGGCGTACGCGGCGCGATGCGCGCGCTGGCCCTCGCCGTAGGTACCGACCGCCGAGTCGTGCGCCTTCTTCCACGTCCGGACGGCCTTGTCATCGGACCGCGCGATCGTCGACGGCACACCCACACGCATGTTCTGGGCCTGCGCCGTTTTGGTGGATCCAGGCGCCTTGCCGGACGGAGTTGTCTTGCCGGACTGGGTCGCCTTGCCGGACGGAGCTGCCTTACCGGACTGGGTCGCCATGCCGGACTGGGTCGTCGGACGCGTGGTCGATCGGGCCGCCGAACGGGTCGCCGATCGGGTCGTCGACTTGGTAGGCATCTGCATCACCTCCGTTGGAGACCCTCGCCACCGCGGCGACGAGGGCAAGCCGACTCGAGCGAGACGCCGGCCAAATGAGGGGAATCCCGTGCTGGACGATCTGCCGCTCTGTCTCCTGTTGCTGTCTGTCTCCTGTTGCTGTCCGCGTAGGTTGCTGTCCGTGTCCGTTGCTGTCGCGTTCCGCGGCATCGGTTGGCGCGTCTCGCTTCAGTGTCTGTCCATGAGTTACCCGCTGACGCAACGCGAACCGCGCTTACACCCGCGTTGGATGAACGATGTCGGCGCGCGGGCGGACAAATGAGAAATCAGCGCAGCCCGCGCGGATCGGGCCAAAAGACGGTTTCCGTGTCCCGCAAGAGCCTCTCGAGCACGTGTGGTGGAACCGGCGCGGCATCGCCAGGCGCGGACGACAATGGCGTTATCTGGCTCACGAATCGGCTGGCCGCCCGCCGCTTGGCCGCAGCGACCGCGGGCGGCAGCGACACCCGCCGGGCCCGCCCCCAAGGCACCCGCTCATCGCCCGGTGATGCCCAGTGCCAGGTCCAGACCGGAAACTCGAGCAAGGTGGCGCCCGTCGAGGCGCTGGCTGCCGCCGCCGCGCGACCCACCGCCTCGTGGTCGCGATGGCCGTCCTGCGCGTAGGTCGCGAGGCACCAGGCACCGGCAACCAGCCGGCGCGCGGTCTCGTCGGCGATCTGGGCCTCGTGCGCGGCGGCGGCGCCGTCGGGGATGCCCAGACGATGCACGGTGACCCCGTCGAGGCCGAGTTCGCCGAGCGCCGCGTGCCGCTCGGCCGCCCGCAGCTCGACCAGCCGCTCGGGCGTCACCGTCGGCGAACTCGGATGCGAACCGTCGCCGTCCGTCACGGCGAGCACGGACACCGGCACGCCGAAGCCGCGTAGCAGGGTCATCAGCCCGCCGACACCCAGCACCTCGTCATCGGGATGCGGCGCCACCACGAGCACGGCCGGTACCTCGGCGGCGTCGTCCAGGTCCAGCTCCGGCCAGGAGCCCAGACCAGGCCACGCCTGCCAGGCCGCCTCCGGCGTACCCGGATCCGCGATCATCGACGCCGCGAGCCCAGCCGCGGCAGGAGCCGGTGTCGGCGCCGACACCGATGCCGAGACCAATGCCGATGCCGACACCGACGCCGGCGTCGACACCGGCTCCTGCCCGTCCGCGGCGTCCGCCGCCGCGCTCACTTCGTCCCCACTGGTGGTGGCTCCTACCTCTGGCTCTTAGCCTCAGCTCCTACCTCAGCTGGTCGGCCCGTGCCTTGGCCGCTTCGACATCGGTGGCCGCCCCGCCGCGCTCACGTTCGAAGAACGGCTCGACCGCCCGGTCAGAGGCGGTCTGGCGGGCAACCTGACGGGTCATCTCCTCGTCGCTGGCGCCGGCGCCAGCCTCGACGGTTCTGCCACGGGCCGCCCCGACCGTCCGATTCGGAGGTACAGCCGTTCCCTTGCCGGCTCGTCCGCCGGATGGAGTTGGCATCGTCCCCTCCCCCGTTCATCTCGCCACGTCGTCCCGTCCGCAAATACCCGGGCAGCAGGGGCAGAACCAGCCCGCGCCCGATTGGCTGATGCCGCAGCCCTGCGCGCTGCCGAGCCAGCCAGCCTGGCTGATCTGACTACCGCCTGACCTGACGGGGGGAACCCAATGACCACGACCTCACGCGTGTCCGGATCAAACTCCACGAACACGCTCCTACCGCAAATTATCCAATTCGATAAGATCAACAGATGCGGGAGGGTGGCGACCGAGCCCAGACCCAGGTGACGATCCCCGTCGCCGGCCGTAGCGGTGTCGGCGACCGGATCAGGCGGCGAAGTCGAAGATGAGGCGGTCGGGGGCGGTCAGCTCGGTGACGCGGTAGCCGACGACGTCGTCGAGGCCGACGCCCAGGTGGACGTAGCCCTCGAAGTCGCCGGCCATAGCCACCTGGCGCACCGCGGGCAGGCCGCCACCGCTGACCGGGGCACGCAGCGTGGACTTGCCGGCGTCGTCGTGGGCGTCGGCCGGGTTCAGGACGATCTCGAAGTTGGCCTGGCCGGCCAGGGCAAGCGGCGAGCCCTCACCCGGCCTGACCACCTCGTCGATGTACCGGGCCGAGTAGCCGGGCAGCCCGCCGGTGAACTCCAGGACGATCCGATCGAAACTCAGGCCGCCCTCGACGTTGTGCGCCGCACGCACCTGGACCAGCCGAGGCGAGGGCATCGTCGTCCGGGTGAGCGACGTCGGCGCGCTCGACCAGGCCGGCGTGCTTCCCGTGGGGCTGGGCGTCGTCGACGCGCCGGCGCCGGGACTCGACGTCGGGCTCCGGCCGGCGGCGGTGGCGGACGTCGACGCCGCCCCCAGGCCGCCCGCGCCCGGCGTCGACGACGGCGTGTCATCGTCGCCGGAACAGGCGGACAAGGCACCGACCGCCAGCACCAGCGTGGGGGCGAGCGCCCGCACGCTGCGCCACGACCAGTTCCGGGACCGATGGGGCGACCTGAACCGCGACACGACGGCCTCCGACCTGGTTCCTGGCCCGTCGAATGACGGCCCGGAAGCGACGAGGGTACGCCGCGACCGCGGCGCCCGGGCAAGAAATGTCCTCATCCTGGCGGCCACTGCGTGATCCTGACGGCCCCGAGGTGTCGTGACGGCCCCCGAGGCATCGTGACGCCCTCCTCGGGCCGCTGGTCCCGGCGCCGGTCGCCGCAGGAACGGGCGGGAGGCCCGCGCGGTCATGGCGCGGCCGCCACGGCGACCACCCGCGTGCCGGCCGGGACCGACCCGGACAGCGCGGCCGCGTCGCCGAACGAAGAGACCCCGCCGGCCGCGTCCACCAGCCAGTACCCGCGGCCGCTGGGAGTCGTGGCGATGCCGACGATCGCGGCGCTCGGGGTCGTCGACGAGCCGTAGCGGCCCGCCGCGCCGTGCGCCGTCACCGTGCCGGCCGCGGTGACGGTCCAGTATCCGGAGCCTGTCGGGCTCGCGGCGATGCCGACCGTACGCGCGGACCCGGACGCCTCGGCCCCGGGAGCCACGCCGGCGGCGATGCTTTCGGCGTCGCCGAACGGGTAGACGCCGCCGGCCGCGTCCACCAGCCAGTAGCCGCCCCCGGTCGGGCTGGCCGCGATGCCGATGACCGGCGCCGCCGGCGCCACGGCGAGCGACCCATACCCGGGCAGGGTGCCGTGCGCGGCGACCACGCCGGCGGCGGTGACGGTCCAGTACCCGCCCCCGGTCGGGCTGGCGGCCGCCGCGACGACGGTGCCGGCGCCCGCATTAGCCGCCAGCGCCGCCGCGTCACCCACTGGGTGGCCGGCCCCCGACCCGTCGACGAGCCAGTAGCCGCGGCCGGTCGCCGTCGGCGCGAGCGCGACGGCCGCCGGCTCGGCACCACCCGCGCCGACCGATCCGGCGTTGCCCCGGGCGAGCACCGACCCGCCGTCGGTCAGGAGCCAGAAGCCTGGCGGCAGCGGGGAACCCGCGGACGGCGACGTCGGAGCGTGCCCGGGCGTGGCGGTCGGCGGCGCGGGTGGGGTGGTCCGTCCCGGCGAGCCGGCGGCGGTGGTCGAGGCGGGCGCCGGCGTGGCGGCGGGACGCGTCGTCGGCGGGCTGCCCGCCGAATCGGTGGGCACGTCGCCGCCGTCGGCGGCCGAGCCCGGCCCGGTGGACTGCCCGCCGGCGGCGGGCCGCGAGCTTCCCTGGCCGGTGCTTCCCTGGCCTGCTCCGCTCCCACCCGCGCCGTCCTGGCCGGTGCCGTGGCCGTCGGTGCCGTGGCCGTCGGCCAGGACGGTCTCGCCGGTGCCCGGCTGGCCGGGGTTCACGGTCGGTTCGGGTTGGGCCGTGGCCGTCGGCTCCGGCCGGGGCTGGGTGGCGGTCTGGCTGGCTGTCGGCCGCGGGTCGGTCGAGTGGCCCGGCGTCGACGGTGGCTGCTGCGGCTGCGGACCGCCCGTGGCCGTCGGCTGGCCGCCGCCCGGCCCGCCGGGCCGGTCGCCACCGCCGTTTCCACCGTTTCCGCCGGTCCCACCGCCATGGTTGCCGTCGCCGCCATGGTTGTCGCCGCCGCCACGGCCGTCGCCGTCACGGCCATCGCCGCGCCGGCCTTCCCGGCCATCGGCACCGGGCCGACCCGCTCCCGGCCAGATCTGCTCCCGGCCCCCCGCTCCCGCGCCGGCTGGCCCGGACGGCTGGTCTGGCCGTGCACCCGGCGTCTGGCCGGGCGGCAGCGGCCTGGGGGTGCCGGTGCGCTCCCCCCCGGGCAACGACGCGCCGAACTTGACGATGGTCCGCGGGATCGTGCCGTCGACGAGGACGACGTTCGGCCCGGCCTCGTCGTTGATCCAGAGCTGGCCGTCCTGGACGGTCGCGGTGATCCGGGCGGCCCCGCCGGCCGGCGCGACCGACACCGGCGCGGCGAACCGCCCGCTCACCGGGTCGTAGGCCCAGACCACGCCCGCGTCCGAGTCCGGGACGTAGACGTGGCCGTCGTGCCACACGGGCTCGCCCAGCCGCCGCCCACCGGCCGCCGCAGCGGCGCCCGACCCGCCGGAGCCGGAGCTGGAGCCTGTGCGGGCACCGTTTGCGCCGGCTAGCGCGGCCAGGTCGACACCTGCGTCACCGATGGCGGGCAGTGCCGTCGACGTGACCTGACCGGAGGCCAGGTCGGCGAGCAGCAGCCGCCCGGTGGACGGCTCGACCAGCGCCACCACCTGGCCGCCGCTCGCCTGACCTTCGGTTTCCTGGCTGCTGGTTTCCTGACCTCCGGTCCGCGCCGGCATCAACAGCTCGCGGGCGCCGTCGGCGCCGGCGGCCGCGGCCGGCAGCCGGATCGTGGCCTCGGCCCCGGCCGCGGCGACGCGGGTGACGGTGCCGGCCGTGCGGTCGACGACCACCGGGCTGCCGGCGATCACGACCGTGTCGATCCGGTTGCCGGCCGGCGCGACGGCCACCGGTGTGCCGGGAGTCCCCGACCGGACGGGAACGACCGTGCCGGTGCTGGGCACCGGCACCCACAGGGTGCCGTCCGCCGTCTGCGCGACGGTTCCCAGCCCGCGGGGGAAGGTGAGCGGCGAGCCCAGCTCGCCCAGCGTGCGCGGGTCTATCCGGGTCACCAGGCCGCCCGCCGCGTCGACGGCGTAGGCGTCGCCGCCCACGGCGCTGACTACCGTGCCCTGCGGGTAGGTGACGGTGGCGACGATCTCCAGGAGCGCCGGGTCGACGCGCCGCACCGTGCCCGTCACGGCATCGACGACGATCACCGCCTTGCCCGCGAACGTCGTCGCCGGGTCGCCGGGCAGGTCATCCACTCCCGCCGAGCCCGCGAGCGCACTCGGCGCGTCCGGGCCGGCGCCAGGCGTCGTCAGGTTCGCCGGCGCCTCCTGCCCGGCCGCCGAGGCGACCGGGGCGGGCTGCGCCGTGGTGGTGGCGGCGTGGGCCCGCGCCGGGTCGGTGATGTCGGTGAGCACAGCCAGCTGGTGCCCGGCCGCGCCGGGGAGAGCGACCGCCGCGTCGGCGACCCCGGATGGGCCGTTGACGTGGAAAAGCAGGCCGAACTGCTCGCTGGCCAGCCAGCCCCCGCCGTCGGTCAGGTCGAGCGTCACCGGACGGGAGCCACGGCCGAGCACGGCCGCGGCGGCGAGGGTGGCCAGCGCGAGCGCCGCGACGGCCGAGGTGATCTGACGAGCCCGCCCGTGCCCGCGTTTCGCCGGGGGGAGCTCAGGACCCTCCGGGGCGTCCGGACCGCTCGGTCCGGCGGGGCCGGACGGCCCGGATCGGCCGGCGGGGCCGGATGGCGCATCGAGCCCGCCACGTCCTGACGTGCCAGGCCCGGACAGGTCAGCGGCGTCGCCACGGCGGCCAGGTTCGCCAGCGCCGCCAGACCTGTCGGGACCGCCGGGGCCGTTCGCGGGGCGCCGCCCGGCCGGGCCGCCACCGCGGCCGTACGGCCCGCCCAGCGCGTCCCGGCCGACGAGCCCGTTCAGCCCGGCCGGACGCGTCGAACCACTCGGGTCCGGCGGGGTCGGCGGCCCGTAAGGGCCTGTGCGCGTCACGGCACGTCGGACGTCCGGAGGCCTCGACGAGTTGCGCCCGCGTCTTCCGCGGATACACGGGACGCCCGCCGCACCATCCGCGGATCACCCAGAAGACACGTGATCCACAACTCATGGGTGAGCGCGCGCAACGAACTCGAACGGTTCGCCGTCGTATGTGAGCGAACCGAGTCGGGCCGTGGGGACACGGGCGCGCACCCCGCTTGGTTCCGGGTGGCTCCCCCCGCCGCCCGCGGGCGGGTCGCGCCGGATCGTCCCCCTCGGACGGCGCGGCCCGCCTGTCATCTCGGCCACAGCGGCGTGGCCTGGAGTGCCAGCCGGCACGCCAGAAACGATCTTTCTGGAGTCGGCTGTCCTTCTCCAGATCACGGGTGGTGGCACCGAGCCGAGGAGGAGCCAGCGCGGGTTCCGTCCGCGAGCTCGGTGCCGCCATTCCTCGCGACGACCGGATCCCGTCGCTCACGAAGATCCTCCCCGCGGGAGGCCGATCGGCCCACCAGGCCCGGCCGGCCCCGTCGAGAGCGCGCCAACTGGCTCCTGCCCGCCGAACGGCCCGCGGCCACCGAGAGGGCGGCGGCCGTCAGAGCTCGCCGCCCGTAGTTCGCCATCCGTCCGAGAGGAGCGACTGTGACGATCGCCGGCATCGTTGGGCCGAGGGGCGTGCGGTGAGCGCCGAGCTGGACACGTTCGCTACCGCGTTCGCCGACGTGGTCACGAACGTCGAGCGGGTCATCCGGGGCAAGCGGGAAGCGATCGAGCTGGCCGTGATCTGCCTGTTCGCCGAGGGCCACCTGCTGATCGAGGACGTACCCGGGCTCGGCAAGACGACGCTGGCTCGCGCGTTGGCGGCGTCGGTGAGCGCGAGCTCTCACCGGATCCAGTTCACCCCCGACCTGCTGCCGTCCGACATCACCGGCACCACGGTCTACAACCAGCGCCTCGGCGAGTTCGGCTTCCGGCCCGGCCCCGTGTTCGCGAACCTCGTCACCGGCGACGAGATCAACAGAGCTTCCCCGAAGACCCAGTCCGCGCTGCTCGAGGTGATGGAGGAACGCTTCGTCACCGTCGACGGCACCCGCTACCAGGTGCCGCTGCCGTTCATGGTCGTGGCGACGCAGAACCCGGTCGACATGGACGGCACCTACGCGCTGCCGGAGGCCCAGATCGACCGGTTCCTGATGCGGCTGCGGCTCGGCTACCCGGATGTCGAGGCCGAGCTGGAGATCCTCGAGGGCCGCCAGGTGGGCCGCCGGGTCGAGGATCTCGTGCCGGTGATGCGCGCCGAGGACGTCGTCGCCCACAGCGAGCGCACCCTCTCCGTACACGTCGCGCCGCCGCTGCGCCGTTACGTCGTCGACCTTGTCGCCGCGACCAGGCGGATCCCCGACGTGCTGCGCCTCGGCGCGAGCCCGCGGGGCAGCATCGCACTGCTGCGCGCGGTACAGGTGCGCGCGGCCGCCGCCGGCCGCGAGTTCGCCACCCCCGACGACGTGAAGGCGCTGGCGGGGCCGGTGCTCGCCCACCGGCTCGTGCTCAGCCCGGAGACCGAGCTGAAGCGGGTGACCGCCGAGGACGTGGTCGACGAGGTCCTGCGGGCGCTCCCGTCGCCGCGCCGGCTCGCGGGCGTGTAGCGGTGGCCGCGCACCCGACGGGCACTCGTGGGCCGGCCGTCGGCACGGCGGACCTCGGCACGGCAGATCTCGGCCTGGTGGATCTCGGCGGCCCGGAGCCGGGCAGTGCCGCGGGCGCAGGCGGGAAGGGCGCAGGCGGGAAGGCCGCGGACGCCCTCGCCGGCACGGCCGGCCGGCCGGCGCTCGCAGTCCCGGACGCCGATCGCTCGGACTCTCCTCGCCCGGAACCGGCTCGCCCTCAGCCCGAGCGCCCCCGGCCCACGCGCCCCCAGCCGGCTGGGCATCCTCAGCCAGCTCCGGCGGGATCGGGTCTTTCGGCGCCGGGCCCCGCCAGATCGGTGCCCTCGGCGCCGGCTGCCGTCACGTCGGCTCCGCAGGCCGAGCCGACGGTCGTCACCCGCGTGACCCCGCTGGGCCTGGGGCTGCTGGCCGTCGTCGTCGTGCTGGCGACCGGCGCCGCGGTCCTGCGCTACCCGGAGCTCATGGCGCTGGCCGCGGCGGCGGCCAGCGCGCTGCTGGTCGCCGCGCTGTCGGTGGCGCGCCGGCCGCGGCTGCGGGCGACGCTGCGAGTGGCGCCGGGGGGCGTCGTCCGGGGCGAGCCGGCGACCCTCGTCGTCGAGATCCACAACCCGTCCAGACGGCCTTCCCCGCCGGCGCGTCTCGACATCGCGTGGAGCCACGCCGCACGGTTCGCCGCGGCGCCGCCCGGCCGCCGCCGTGGGCCCGCCGGCCGCCGTGCGGACCAGAACAGCACACACCTCGACGGCGGCGACGCCGCAAGCTCGGGCGGCGGCGACGCCGGCCGCTCCGGGGGTCGGGTGGGCGGTGGCACGGCCGCCCACCCGACCGGAAAAGTCGTCGTGAACGTCCGGCGGCTGCCCGGCGCGGGCACCCGGTCGCTGGACATCGCGCTCGACACGAGACGGCGTGGGATGGTCACGTTCGGGCCGGTCCTGGTGCGCCGCGTCGACCCGTTCGGGCTGGTCAGCTCGACGGTGCGGCTGTCCGCGACCGACATCCTGCGGGTGCGGCCTCGAGCCCACCCGCTCGGCGCGCCGCCGGCCGTGCCGGCGCGCGACCCGGACGGCCGGACCGCCGACGGCGCCGCCGGTGGAGTGATCTTCCACGGGATCCGGGAGTACGTGGCCGGCGAGGACCTGCGCTTCGTCCACTGGCCGTCGAGCGCACGCATGGGCGTGCTCATGGTCCGGGAGCACGTCGAGCCGAGCGAGCCCGCCTCGATCGTCGTCCTCGACACCCGGCCGTCCGCCTACCCCCCGGGCGAGGCCGGGGCCCAGGACTTCGAGGAGGCCGTCGACGTCGCGGCCTCGGTGGTGCTCGGCTGCGCCCGGGAGTCTCTCGGCGTCGTCCTGCTCACCACCGGCGGCGTGCGCCGCGCCGGCCGTGGCCAGGCGCCGCGCACCGACGCGCTGCTCGACGACCTCGCCGAGGTCGCCCTCGACCCGACCGGGACGCTCGAGGTGCTCAGCACCGTGCGTCGCGGCGGCATCGGCACCCTCGTCGTCGTCACCGGCGGGTTCGACGACGGGCAGCTGCGCGCCGTCGCTCCCGTCGTGCATCGCTTCGGCCAGGCGGTGGTGATCCGGGTCGGCGCCCGCAGCATGGCGGCCGCGCGGGCGCGTTCCCGGCGCACACCGGCCGAGCGGCCCCGGCTGCGCCGAGTGACGGCGGGCCCGGACGCGGCCACCCTGCTCGGCCGGTTCGACCTCATCGGCCGGCCGAGCGATGTCGTCAGCAGCGTCGCCGGCCGGCTGCGGGTTCTCGACATTCCCGAGGCGTCGCTGCTGCCCGAGGCGTGGCCGGCGGGCAGCAGCGGCCGGGCCGCCGGGCTGCGGTCGAACGCTCGCGCCGGCTACTTCGGCGGGGGCGTGTGAACGGCCCGGACGGTCTCGACCTGCTCGGGAACCCGCGCCGCCCGGCGCGGCGTGGAACGCCGCAGCCGCGTCCGGGAAGCTCCGCGGGAGCGCCGCGGGCAGCGGGAAAGACCGACTCACCGACGGCGCCCACGGTGCCCATGGCCAGGCCGCCAGACGCGCCGGACGAGTCAGACGGGCCGGACGTGTCAGACGCGGTGACGATCGCGGCGCCGGTGCTCGTGCCGCGGGTGGATGATCGTCTGGACGACGCCCCCGATGGCGTCACCGCGCCCGGCGCTCCCCGCGGCGTCCGTGGCTTCGGTGGTTTCGGTGGTTTCGGTGGCTCAAGCAGCCGCGGCAGCCGCGGTGGTCCGAGTGGTCCGAGTGGCGGGGCCGGCGTCAGCGCGGACGGGCGCCTCGCCGGGCCCGAGCGACGCGCCCCGCGCCCCGCGCTCGGTGGACGCGGCGAGCGGGCGGTCGACGGCACCCGGGCGGGCCAGGGCAGGCGGGGGCGCCGTTCCCTCGGGCAGGTCTCCTCCCGGGTTTTCCTCGGCGCGCCGACGGGCTGGTCGCTGGGTCTGGGCCGGCGCCGCGCGCCGCGGCCGGTGGAGAGCTGGCGGCGCAGGGTCCTGGCGCTGACGGTCGTCGCCGGGCTCGCGGCGGTCGTCGGCTGGAGCTTTCTGCGCCTGTTCGCCTTCTCCGACCTGCGACTGGCGCTGCCCGTCGCCGCCGCCGGGCCGGTCGCGCTGGTCACGGCGGTGTCGCGCCGACGGGGGCGGCCGGCGCCGTTCGCGCTGTCGACACTGCTGTGGGCGGCCGGGTTCGTGGCGCTCGCGGCGGCGACGGTCGCGACCGGCTCGCCACTCGATCGGCTCGCGGCGGTCCGCGCCGGCGTGTTGGGCGGGCCGACCCGGCTGCTCGACGTTGCGGTGCCCGCGCCGGCCGAGCCGGACCTGCTCCTGGTGCCGGTGCTGGTGACCTGGCTGACCAGCGCCGTCGGAGCCGAACTGGTCGTGCGCACCAGGGCCCGGCTGTTGCCCGCCCTGCCGGCGCTGGGCGGGCTGCTCGCCGGGACCGCGCTCTCGCTCCCGGCGGCCGGGTCGAACCTCGCGCCCACGGCGGCCCTGACCGGGCTCGCCGGTCTGCTGGCCCTGGCCCGCCGGCCGGCCGCGGCAGACGACGCACCCGGGCCGGCCGACGCGCCGGTGGCGCTGGCCGCGTCCTCGGGCCCGGTGCCAGACTCGGCACCGGGCCCGGCAGTAGGCCCGGCACCAGAGTCCAGCCCGGCCGAGTCCGGGGCGCAGGTCACGCTCGGTCCGGACCGGCCGTCACGGTTGCCGGGGGCGGCGCGGGCGGCGACAGCACTAGCGGTGGTCGTCGTGATCGGGCTGGTGGCTGGTGCCTGGCTGCCGGGTACGCTGCGCGCGGATGCGCCGGTGGACCCACGGGCATACCGGTCGACGGCGACCGCTCCCGCCCACGGCCTGAACCCGCTGTCCGCGCTGGCCGGCTGGAGCAGCCACCCGGACGAGTCCCTGTTCACCGTCCGGCTGACCGGCCAGAGCCCCGGCCCGATCCCCCTGCGGCTCGCGGTCCTCTCCGGCTTTGACGGCGCCGACTGGACGTCGTCCACCCGCTACACCCGGACGGGCCGGGCGGTGCCCGCCGAGACCGGTTCCGACGTCGCCGGTAGCGCACAGGTCACCCAGCAGGTGACGGTCACCGGCCTGGACGGTCAGCTTCTGCCTGCGCTCGACCGGCCGGTCGAGCTCGACAAGACGACGACCACCACCCCCACCACCGACAGAGCTCGCGCCGGCGCCGGCACGACCACCGATGGCGACTTCGCCGTCGACCTGGCCGACGGCCTGCTGCTGCGGACCTCCCCACTCGCCGCCGGTGAGCGGTTCACCGTCGTGTCCGCGCCGTCGCCGACCCGTTCCCTGGATGAGCTCGCGGCGCTCACGACCGCCACCGCGGCGACCGCCACCATGGATGCCGCGTACCTCGCGTTGCCGGCCGAGGTCCCACCGGTGCTGCGCGCGCTGGCGAAGGTCGCCGCTGGTCAGGGAAACGGCCCGTTCCAGCAGGCGGCGCTCCTGCAGCACTACCTGGCCACCAACTTCCAGTTCGATCCTCGACTGCCACCGGGGCACTCGCTCGCTCACATCGAGCACTTCGTCGCCGACACCCGGCGCGGCACCTCGGAGCAGTTCGCGACCGCCTTCGTACTGGCGGCCCGCATCCTCGGGCTGCCCAGCCGGGTGGTCGTCGGCTTCGTTCCCGAAGCGCCGGCCGGATCCGCGACGGTCACGGTGACCGGGCGTCAGGCGCTCGCCTGGGCCGAGGTCCGCTTCGACGGCGTCGGCTGGCTGTCCTTCTTCCCCACCCCGGCGGCGACCGACGCCCAGGGCGCCGCGCTCGCCGGCTCCACCCTGGGCGAGTCGGCAGCCCAGGCGGCGGCCGTGAACGCGGCGGTCCGCGGTCCGCTGACCGTTTCGGCCACCACGCCGCGCCTCGCCGCGACGCAGGCCCCGCCGGTTGGGCGAGCCGCCGACGCCCGCCGGCCCGTCGCGATCGCCGGGCTTGGCTGTGCCGCGCTCGTGGCCGGTTACCTGCTGGTCGCGTTCGGCCGGCCGGCGGTGCGCCGGCGCCGACGGCTGGCCACGCAGGGCGCGCCGCGGACACGGGTGGTGCTCGCCTGGGCGCATGCTCTTGACGCGCTGGTCGCGGCGGGCAGGCCCATCCCTGACTCGGCGAGCCCGGCCGAGGTCGTCCAGCTCGCCGCCGGGCCGGTCGGCCGGGCCGCGGACCACGGCGGGGCGCAGGCCGCCGCGCTGAGCGCCCTACGCAGCCTCGCGAACCTGACGACGCTCGCGTTGTTCGCCCCGGACCCCGTCGCAGGTCCCGGTTCCGGTTCCGGCGCCGGGTCCAGCGCCCGGTCCGGTTCTGGCGCCCGGTCCGGTTCTGGCGCCCGGTCCGGTTCTGGCGCCCGGTCCGGTTCTGGCGCCCGGTCCGGTTCTGGCGCCGGGTCCGATTCCCGGTCCGGGTCCCGCTTGCAGGTCGGCTGGGAGGGGCCGTGGGGAGCGCGTGCGGCCGACGAGGCGCGCCGCCTCGCGGTGACGGTCGAGCGCACTGCCTGGAACTCGGCCTCCCGTCGGCACCGCCTGGCCACCCGCCTCGCGCCCCGCCGCGTCTTCGGCCGTCCCCAGGCGAGCCGGTAGGTTCGAGCCGTGCGACTTGGGCTGGTGGCATTGATCGTCGAGGAGTACGACCCCGCGATCGCGTTCTTCACCGACGTCCTCGGCTTCGAGCTGGTCGAGGACTCCGCGGCGCTGACCAACGACGGACGCGCAAAGCGCTGGGTGGTCGTCCGCCCGCCCGGCGCCGAGACGGGCATCCTGCTCGCCCGTGCGGACGGTGAGCGCCAGGCGGCGGCGGTCGGCGACCAGGCCGCCGGTCGGGTCGGCTTCTTCCTGCATGTCGACGACTTCGACGCGACCTACCGGCGAATGCTGGCGGCGAAGGTGTCCTTCGTCACCGAGCCGCGGGTCGAGCCGTACGGCAAGGTCGTCGTCTTCCTCGACATCGCGGGCAATCGCTGGGATCTCATCGGCCCGGCCTGAGCGACGACGCCGTCGGCGTCGATGTCGTTCGGTGGAGTTCGGTGGCGGGTAGTCGTGCTCGACGGAAGCCGGCGACGGCCTGCGACGTTCGGCGCGCGACAATGACGCCATATCCTTCGGGACCTCGTCAGTCGGCTCCCGCCGCCCGCCCGTCCACGGCTCCACCTTGTGCTTTCCGTCCGGGGATCACGTCCCCATCCGTTCGTCACGGAAAGCACCAACCAGGTGCCGTTGGGTAGAGGAAGGCAGTATCCGGCTGGCGGACAGGCGGCGCAGCCGCCGGCCGCTTCCGGCGAGTCGGCGCCCAACGCTGTCGGACCTGTCGGGTATACGACAGAAGACAACCAGACTGTTGCGCTGTGCGTCCTGAAGGAGGGACGCGCGGTCGTCCGACCACATCCAGGTTCATCCCCGGGGGCGACGTGGACTCACGCGGAAGTGCGGGCAGCTCGCCCGTGCTCGGGCATGACGTGTCCCCAGGCAGCGAGTCCGTCCTTCTGGAAGAGGACGCTGCCGGCGCCGAGGCCGTGGCCGTGGCCGCCGTGGCCGAGGCCGCCGAGGCCGAGGCCGCCGTGGCCGCTGCCGCCGAGCTCGACAGACCGCCCGCGGCACTGCGGACGGCACCGCCTCCCGGCTACCCGCTACACCCTGCCGACCCCCGCGAGCTGGGCGGCTACGAGCTGCTCGCCCGGCTCGGTGAGGGTGGCATGGGAACCGTCTACCTGGGTCGCTCGCCGGCCGGCCAGCGGGTGGCGGTCAAGGTCGTGCGGGCCGAGCTCGCGGACGATCCCGAGTACCGCGCGCGCTTCCGGCGCGAGGCTGAGGTCGCCCAGCGGGTCGCCCGCTACTGCACCGCCGAGGTACTCGACGCCGTCGACCCGCCGGACGGGGCTCCCTATCTGGTCACCGAGTTCGTCGACGGCCCTTCGCTGGCCGAGACGGTGGCGACACACGGACCACTGGGGTCGGCCGATGTGGAGCGGCTCGCGGTCAGCGTGGCCAGCGCCCTGGCCGTCATTCACGCCGCCGGCCTCGTGCACCGCGATCTGAAGCCCTCCAACGTGCTGCTGTCCCAGTTCGGTCCGCGCGTGATCGACTTCGGCGTGGCCTGGGCGCCGGACGCCGTCACGGTCACCAGGGACCTGGTGGTCGGCACTCCGGCCTTTATGGCGCCCGAACAGGCCCGCGGGGAGCGGGTGACGGCCGCGGCGGACGTCTTCGCCTGGGGCGGCCTGATGATCTACGCGGCGACCGGCCGACGACCGTTCGGCGGCGGAGCCGTGCCTGCCGTGCTGTACCGCATCGTCAACGACGAGCCGGACCTCGACGGTGTGGACCACTCGCTCGCCGACCTCGTGCGGGACGCGATGGGCCGCGCTCCCGCCGAGCGCCCCACCGCCAGCCAGCTGGTCAGCCGGCTCCAGACGCTCAGCCCGACGCGGACCAACGGCCGGGGAGTCAGCCCCGTTCCCCTCGTTCCGGCACAGGCGGAACCGGCTTCCGCGCCGCGCTCGGAGGCGGCGGATGCCAGACCTGCTCGATCGGCTCCGCCGATCGAGCAGGAACCCCGGGCGGATCCGGCCGCCGACGCTGCACCGGCCGTAGACGTCCCGGTCATGCCGGCCGAGGGGCCGGCCGCCGGGGGCGCGGGCATCCTCGCCGGCGGCGCGGTCATGGCCGCTGGCGGGGCGGCCGGCGCCGGCCAGGGCGAGGCCGGCGACCACCCGGCCACCACCGCCGAAGGGGACGACGGTCCCACCCTGGGCACCGGACCGGTCACCGACGCCGCGGCCGACGGCGACTACACCGAGGCACTCCTCCCCCTCGACGCCATCGACACCGCGGGCACCGGCGGCGGCGGTGGGCGGCCCGCGGCGAGCGGGAAGACGCCGACGTCGACGGTCGTGCTGCGGGCAGGCCAGGGACGGGAGCAGACCGCCCAGACGATGGCGTTGGCAAGCCGCGGCGGCGGGAGCCCACGCGGGGGGTACGCCGAGGCGCCCACCGCATCGACCGACTACCCCCGCCGCGACGAGGTCGGCCAGCGGCGGCGCGCCGTGACGGGCCGGCTGCCCTGGACGACGCTCATCAGCGCGTTCAGCGTGCTGGTCGCCTTGGTGGCGGTGGGCGTCGCGGCCGGGGCTGCACTGAACCAGGGGTCGGGCAAGCACACCACCGGAGTCCTGGCCGCCGCCGAGCTCACCGTCCCAGGAGACCTGACGGGACTCACCGCGGCCGAGGCCGAAAAGCGCCTTCAGGCGGCCGGATTCATCCACATCCGCCGTGAGATGACCCCGAACGTCAAGCCGAAGGGCACCGTGCTGCAGGTCCGGCCAGGCGCCGACAGCCGGCTCGACCCGACGGAGACGATCACGCTCGTCGTGTCGGCCGGCCTCGAGTCCATCAAGATCCCGGAGGTCGTCGGGCTGACCGAGGCCGCGGCCCGTGGCACCCTGCAGGACGCTGGCCTCACCGTCGTGGTGCGCACGAGCACGGGCCCCGCGATCGTCGGTGTCGGGCGGGTCGCCGCCGTCAGTCCGGATGCGGGGAGTCAGGTGACGGCCGGCTCGACCGTCACGATCACAGTCATCGTCCCCAACAGCACCCGGTCGCTGGCGAAGATGCCGAACGTCGTCGGGCAGCCGACCGACCAGGCGCAGGCGGCCGTGCGCGCCGCTGGCTTCACCGACGTCGCGCTGTCCTATGTGGCGGGCTCCGCGACCGCCGGCACCGTGACCGCGACCGACCCATCCGCTGGCCGGTCGGCGGCCAAGAACGCGACGGTCACGTTGACGGTGTCGACCGGTCCGGGGCACGCCACGGTGCCTGACGTCGCGGGCCGGTCCGAGGCGGACGCGCGCACGGCGCTGGAAGGCGCCGGGCTCGTCGTCACGGTCAGGTACAACACCGGGCCGTCGTCGATCGGGCCCGGCCTGGTGGAGACGGTCGACCCGGTCGCCGGCAGCCAGGTCGGGCTGCACAGCAAGGTGACGATCACGGTCGTCAGCACACAGGTGACGGTTGCGAACACGGTCGGAACCCAGCGCGCACAGGCCGAGCGGACGCTCAACTCGTACGGGCTGCAGGTGACCGTGGTCAGGCAGGTCAGCGACCAGGCCGTCGGCACCGTGCTCGACCAGTCGCCGCTGTCCGGCTCCGTGCGACGCGGCTCGAGCGTCACCCTGACCGTCGCCAAGGCGCCGGACCCGCCGAACGGTGGCAGCTCCTCCGGTCCGCCGACGGATCCGACCAGCCCGAGCTCGCCCCCCGTCTCCCCGACGCCGATGCCGTGAGCGGCGAGCCGCGGGTCCGGTCATCGGTAGGCGTGGCCACGCCACGCCTACCCGGCGGTGATGCTGCGGCGACGTGGCAACGGTGTGGTGGCGCCGAGGGAGCACCGGCTGGCTCGACGAGCGTGCGGTCGTCGTCACGCAGCGACGGGTGTCGACCACAAGACAGCCACCGACTCGGCCAGCTCGACCGGAAGGAGGATGCTGTCGGACCACCTCGGTAGCATCGCCGTGCATTCAGCCGATCGGCGCTGGTAGAACATACCTTGCGATAGGTATACGGAGGGCCTAATCTGGGTCGCGGTCAAGAGGACGGCGTCAAGACCTGGCTCGTCGTCCGGCAACCTTCGCGCAAGGTGCCCCAGGGAACGACCTGATCGCCATCGGCGAGTGCTGGCGGCGGTAACGCGGATCTCCCGGGCCGACGGCCACGGGGGTCCCCCGAGGCCCCCGGAGGTTACGTGTCGATGCGTTCGACTCCCAGCCGCGCCGAGCTGTTGGCGTTGCTCGGTGCCCACGCTGACGCCACGGTCGCGGTCGCTTCGCGCGCCTACCTGGACCGTCGGCGGGAGCTGCTGACCCACGACCCGGACTGGCGCCGGCCACAGGTCGCGCAGCTCGACGACGCCTTCGCCCGGTTGCGCGCCGCCGCGGACGTCGAAGCACGGCTCGCCCGCTACCAGCCGGCCCGGGTCCGCATCGGCATGGACGACGCGACCATCGTCGTCACCCCGGCCGCACTCGGTGTCACCGACGGCGACTTTCCGTTCCCCGACGCTGCGCCCGTGCACGTCCTCACCGCCTTCAACCCGGGCTCCAGACCACTGCGCCCGCACGAGAACGCCAGCCGGCAGCGGGCCCTCGCGGCAAGGATCGCCGCGACCGGGCTGCCCTCATGGCCGGCCGTCGGCGGCGACGAGGCGACATCCGAGCTGAGCATCGCCGTCGCGGGCCTCAGCACGGAGCGGGCCCGCACCCTGGCCGCCGAGTTCCATCAGGACGCGATCATCGAGTGGACCCCGGCGGCGTGGCTGCTCGTGCCGTGCGACGACCTGGTGGCGCCGCGAGAGCTCGGCTGGCAGGTCACCCGGGTCGCGTCGCCGCTGCCGGACCCGCTGGCGGTCCGGACCATGGAAGACGCGGCGAGTGGAACAGGCGTCGTACTGGCCGCCACCTTGATCATTCAGGCTGAGGCCGCCGAGGCCGAGGCGATCGTCCGGGCCCGGAGCCGGGCGGGGGAGTCGTCGTCCAGGACGGTCGCCGAGTCCGCCGACCCAGCCGAGCCGAGCCAGTCGCCCGCGTCCTGCACCGGCCCGGCGTCGCCGTCGGATGCCCCGCCGCCTGCCGAAGCCGCGCCCGCCACCCCGGTCGACGAACCCACGTCGCCGCGTCCCGCGAGCGCCGCGAAGGGAGACGCCTCCACCGCGCCACGCGAGCACGGGGGCGGCAGTGAGTGACACGGTGGCCTTCAACACCGGGCTTCCGCTCGCCGCACGGCTACGCGAACACGTCCTGCGCCACCTGGGCGCCGAGGACGAGTGGATCGGCCAGGGCCAAGACGGGACCGGCATAGTCTGGCGGCACAGCGAGCTCGGCACCCTGCTGGAGCTGCTCGGGGTGCCCGGCGGCGCGTCCTCGGTCGCGGTGCTGCGCATCACGACGCCGGTCACGACCGTGGGGGACGCCGCGCGGGCGGCCGCGCTGTGCCGGCGACACAACGGCGTCGGCACACTGAACCGCTGGCTCGTCGGCCCGTGGCCCGACATCCCCGACCGCGGTGAGGTAGCCGGGGACCTGGACGCCGATGACGACGACTACACCGGCGACCTGGACACCACCGAGGACGCGGTCGCCGGCCGCAGCGACGACTCCGGCCGCGGCGACGTCTTCCTGATGCACGACGCTGGCCGAGATGCCCCCGCACCCGGGCGTGCCGCGCCAGATCACCGGGCGGCACCACCCGGCGCCAGCCCGGCGAGCCCGCAGGACACCGCCACGCCCGTCCTTCCAGGCACGCTCGGCGTCGACGAGCCCTCGAGCCACAGCAGCGAGCTGGATCAGGCCGACGAGGCCGACGAGGCCGACGGCGACAGCCAGGACCAGGACAGCCAGGACGACGACAGCCAGGACGACGTGCTCTATCTGTCGTGCTCGTTCGTGGTCGGGCGACGCGATTCACCGGACGACGACGAGGACGCCGACGAGGACGCCGAGACCGAGACCGAGACCGACCCCGAGACCGACGAGCTTCTTGGCGAGGCGGTCCCGGGTGGGGCGGCGCTGGCCAGGCTCGTCGTCGCGACCGTCGGCGACCAGATCGCCACCGCCGTCGGCGCGCTGGACTCCGGGCTGCACGACGAGGTCGCCGGCGTCCCGTTCGTGCACCGTGACGAGAACGGCCTCGCCCGCCAGCGCCGGCACCGGATCACCCAGTACCACGACGTGCTCCACGCGGGCGCCGACGCGGACAACACCCCGCTGTGGCGAGGGCTGCTGACCGCCTTCGACGAGCTGCGCTACGACCAGGAAAGCGACGGCGGCCCGGTCTGGGGCTCGGGCGACGGGCGGGGCTTCCGCTGCGAGGTGCCGTTCGGCTGGGGACCGTTCTACGCGCCGGATGACCGCCCGGTGGAGGTCGTCGTCGCGCGGGACACGCCGGGCTCGGCGACGAGCATCGTCCGGGCCAGCCGCCAGGACCCGCATCCCGAGGCCGGTGAGGGCCTGGCCATCAGCATGCAGACGCCGGTGCACCTGCGACCGGGCGACGACGTCGCCGGGCTGCTGGCGGCGCTCAACCGCCAGGACGTGGTCGACCCGGGGGGCGCGCACGGCATCGGAGCCTGGGTCATGGACGGTGACCAGCCGACCTGGCACCTGTTCCTACCGAACGCGGTGGCGTCCGCCAGCCCGATGGCGACCCAGGGGATGCTGCGCGAGGTTCTGCTGGCCGCGGCGGGCGCGTCCCTGCTCGCGCGCCGGCTGCTGCTCGCCGACGAGGATCTCGCCAGGTTCGACCGGCGCCCGGTCGGTCCGGCGTCCCGGCAGCCGGCGGGGCTCGCGTTCGCGGCGAGCATCGCCGGCGGCGACGAGCCGGCCCTGGTGCTGGACACGCTCTACTCTGGCCTCGTCGGGCCGGACATTGAGTGGGCGGTGCTGGACGACTGCGGATTCGACTGGTGGCCGCATCTCGGGCGCCAGCGGGTCCGGATCACACCGCGGCCCGCGCCGGAGCGCCGCCGGGCCGGCTCGTTGCGGATCTCGACCGAGGTGGCCAGCGGTGCGCGGGCGACCCCCGAGCTGCTTCGGCTGCTCGCGCGCCGCAACGCCGAGAACGGCCGCTCGGCGCTGGTGCTCGACCCGGCGACCGGGTGCATCGAAGCTGTCACCAGGATGCGCATCGGGCCGATGGCCTGGACGCCCGACCGGATCTGGGCGCGGCTGGTGGCGATCGACCAGCTGGTCGGCGCGGCCGAGGCCGCCGTCGAGGTCACCCGCCTTCCGGGCCTCGGACATGGCGCCGTGGCAGTCGCGTCGGCGCATCCGACCAACGGCCCGCGCCCCGGCCGCGACGTGCTGTTCGGCGCTCGGCCCGACATCCGTGAGCAGGCCCGCGAGACCATGCCCAGCACACGGGTGCGCCCGCTCGTGCTGCCGGTCGCGCTAACAGCGCTGATGGCCCCTGCACACCACGTCCTGCGGCACGAGCCCGGCCAGGCGCTCGCCGCCGAGTGGTGGACCAGGACGTTCGACCCGTTCGGCCCGGCGGCCCGCGCCCGCGGCGAGCTGTTCGTCACCGAGCACCCGGAGCTCGGTCCAGGGGTGCAGGTCCGCACCTGCCTCGACCACCTGCCCGGCGACGTGGACGAGCGGGCCGCCTGGTGCAACGACCGCAACCGGGCGCTGCTCGCCGCGACGACGGCCGACGACCTCACCGTGGTGGGCGGCTGGGGCCTGGACGCGACCGACACCCCGTGCCTGACCACCTGGTTCTTCCCCGAGACCCTGCTCGGGGACCACCCGGACGAGCTGGCCGCGGCGCTCGGAAAACTGCTACGGCTTCAGCAGTGGGTCGTCTTCGTCAGCCTCGCCGACTCACCGGTGGCTCCGTTGACCGACGCGCGTTCGGCGCCCGACCTCGCGACCGGGCTGCCGTCGTTGTTCGGTGCGTTCCGCGCGGTGCTCGACTACCCGCCCGGGCTCACGCTCACCGCCCGCACCGCCGAGCTCGAGGACGCCGCGGCGGGGGTCATCGTCGAGCTGGCACGCCCCTTCACTCCGCCGGCGCACGAGGAGCTGATGAGCTGGCCTCGGCTCGCCGAGCCGACCAGCGACCCGGACCGGCCACGGATGGTCACGCGGATCGAGGCCGGGCTGGACGGCCTGCGCGGGCCGCTGTCCCTGCTGCTCACCGCGCTGGCGTCGGGCAGCCGTACCTGGCTGCCCGACCTGAGCCTCGTGGCGGACCCGGCCCAGGCGGCGGCCGCCGCGCTCACCGTGCCGGGTCACCTCGGAAACGCGTTCCGGGACAGCCATGTCCGCGACGCGCTCGATCGGCTGCTGTTCGACGGCCTGATCGCCGATGACGGGGAGGGCACCGGCTTTCTCGTGCTCGCCGAGCCGAGCACCGCGACCGAGCCAAACAGGCCGGCCGAGCCAAGCAGTCCGGCCGAACCGAGCAGTCCGGCCGAACCGGGTGCCGCGGCCGAGCCGAACGCGGAGGCCGAGCCGAGCACGTCGCCCGAGCCAGGTCCAACGACCGAGCCAGGTCCAACGACCGAGCCGGGAGCCGCCGGGGCCCACGCGGTTCCTGGATCAGCCGGCGCCGACCGCCCTTCGGCGGGGGCGACTGGAGGAGCCGAGACCGGCTTGGGGCAGGACGCGGAACTTGGCTCCTCCTCGCCGTCCGACTACGCGTCCGATGTCGACATCGGACTGGCACTGGCCGGAGAGCTGGGGCTTGGACGGACGGCGTCCGGCGCGATCGCCCGGCTCGCTCCGCCCTATCCCAACGACCATCCGTTCTACGGTTCCGGCGTGATGGTCCTCGACGTCCATCTCGACAGGGCCCTCACCCGGGCCGCCGGCCTGGCCAGACCGACGCGGTCCGGCCGTGCCAGTGGCTTCGAGAATCAGGACCCGGATCTCGCCGACCTCGCGGACCGACCGGTCGACGAGGCCGAGCTGGCCGCTGCTCTCACCGCCATTGGCGGTCTACCGCCCATGGCGACCTGCGGCGCCTGGATCGCCCATGAGAAGACGGGAACTCTCACCTACCGGATCTGCCTTCCGCCCGCCTGTCTCCTGTGGCCCTCGCCGGACGCGGTCGGCTCCGTCGTCGACGCGGCCTGGCGCATCGCCATCAAGCAGGCCCAGGCCGCCGCCCGCTACTTCGCGCTGCCCAACCCCGGCCGGCGCCGTAGCTCGCCGATGGCCTGAGGCGGCTGCGACCTGCCGGGGTCTGAGACCGGCGCTGTCTCCGTCTCCTGGCTGTGCGCCCAGGGTGGTGGTGACTGCCTATGGCGCGGTGAGTGCCTACGACGCGGTGAGTGCCTACGGCGCGGTGAGGAGAAGCGCTCCGGCGATGGGACCGCCGCCGGCGCCGACGGCGGCGCAGGGTCTGACGCGAAGCGCGGCGAAGCGAAGCGCGGCGTCAGGCGTCAGGCGTCAGGCGCTGAGGACGTGGCGCGCGATGTCATCGACCCGCCGCTCGATCCGCCGCAGCGTGCGCAGGATCTGCAGGGCGACGTCGGGCTGCCCCGTCAGGGCGGGCTGTCGCGTCACCCGCACCCGCGGCCCGCCATACTCACCGGCTCCGCCAGCCGTGCCGCCGCCTGCGGGGGGCTCGATGGCGTCGATGGCGGCGGTGTCGGCAGACCGTTCGGACGCCGAGGCCTCGCCTCGCGGCCGGGCGGTCGGCGTCGCGCCGGCGCCGGCGTCGGGGTACCGGTCGCCGAGCAGCACCCGAAAAAGATGGTCATCAGGCCAGGCGAGCGCGCGCGACACCGCGGACAGCGTCGAGTTCTGGACCCGCCGGTCGCCATTGCCCCGCTGCAGTACCCGCACCGTGGTGACCGAGACGCCGGCCGCCAACGCGAGCTCCTGCTGGCTGACGCGCCGAGTGGACATCCGCACGCCGAGGGCCGCGGCGACGGCACGCCAGTCCTCGTGCACCGCGCGAAGGTGACGATCCCCGTGTTTTGTCATACAGCAAACATACCGCCCAGATCAATCGCATGATCGGCGGGAGCGCAGAAGACCACAATGTCGCCGACGGCGAGCATCGATCAGCAGGCGAGACGAGTGATTGCGGTCGGGACGAGACGGGCAACCAGTCGAATTCCACCCGCATCGACGGGCGCCATCTGCGGCGCCTGCACCGGCATTATGGCCGGCATAGAAGGAGTTTGCGGTGCTGATTCCTTGATGTCAGCCGAAACGGCCGCCACGGAGGTGGGCTCCCTGCCGGGGATCAGTCGAGCGGTGCCGCGGATCTCGACGACGGCGCCCGGAGCTGTCAGATCGTGCACCGCGACGCTGACCGGGACCTCGGCCACGAGCTGCCGTCTCGGCGGTTGGTGGGTAGCGACAAACAGCAGCAGCGCGTCGCCGTCACGGCGCACCTGGACGGCCCGCGACCTGGGCTCGCCATCCGGTCCCACGGTCGCGAGGGTCGCGACACTTGGACCGTCCAAGATCGCACGGACGTCGTCTTCCAGCACGCCGTCCCCCAACACGCCGTCCCCGCACGCACCGTCGCGGCACACATCGTCCCCGAACGTTTCCCTTCGGTCGTCTGCCTCCGAAGCGCCTGTTCTTCGGACGGCAACAGCCAGAATAGGAACGGCATGAGTTGAAGAAGTCTTATCGGCGTCGCCGATGCGGTATCCAGCCGAAAGACGAGTAAGCTGCCACGCAACCAGCCCAAGCAGGGCGGCGGTCGGAATCTCCACGAGCAGCGCAGTCAACAGGCTGATGACAAACTCACTCGTTCCAGCAGCGAGCGTGACGTCAAACCAGGCATCACACAGAAGAAGAGTGGCCGTGACCACCGATGCGGGGACGAGCAACCAGCGGTCACGTAGTGCGCCGTAGGCCGTGACGCCCAGTGCTATGAGCTCGACGACGTCGTATCCGGTCCAGGCGAGCCGCCATCCGCCGGTTTCGTGGTACGCGGGCAAGCTCAGCGAAAGGCCGACAATCCAGACAATCAGCGCCGCACAGCCAAGCAGCAGACCAACCCCGAGGCCGATGCGACGCCGTCGGGCCAACGCAGGCAGTCGGGTCGGTGCGGGCGGTTGGGTCGATGTCGGCGGTCGGGTCGATGTCGGCGGTCGGGTCGGCGCGGGCAGCGGCGGACGCGGCACGAGTGCTGGCATGACGGGCTCCCGTGGTTCAGGCGTCCAACCTCGACCTGGTGGGCACCTGTAGGGACCAATGTGCGACACCTCGCCGTTATGCCCACCCAGCCGTTATGCCCACCCAACGCAGAACCTCGCACCGGCGACGGAGAACGCGGCCGAGGCCGGCGATGCGTCGGCGGCTGAGCCGCTACGAGAGGCCGCGCGGGTTGCGCCGGGGAAGGAGGCGGCGGCGCGGAACGCCGGAGGTGTCCGTTGGCTCGGTGATCGGTTCGAGGCTGTCGTCGGCGCCAGGCTGGCTTTCGGACCCTGACGGCCTTGGCGAAGATGTCCGTCCAGTCCTCACCGGAGATCCGACCCGACCGCAACAGCAGTGGTTCCAGCCCGGGGGCGGCGGCGGTGTCGGCGGCGATCACGAGACCCGAACGAAACACGACCGTGCCGCCGACTCGGGCGCCCTCGGCCCGCAGGGTTCCCAAGAACCGCTCCTCACCGAGGTCGGACAGAGCGGTAAGGAACAGCGAACTATCCGTCACGAAGTCGTCTCGTCAGGTGACCAGCCGGATATATCAGCCGCCGGTGACAAGTTAGCAGATGAAAGGATAGAGTCCGAGTTAGCGGATGAAAGGATAGAGTCCTAGATATCGAGGTGCCGTCGACTGACTTAACAATCACCCAAATGCCGAACAATTGGCCCAGAGTCCAGCCCGCTTCGCCACAATCGCGGGCCGTCCTCTGGGACGGACGGGGAGCAGCGAAATGGACATCGAGACCGCGCTCAAGGAAGCGATGACGCTCGAAGGTGCTCTTGGAGCAGCCTTGGTCGACTACGAGAGCGGAATGATGCTGGGGGCGGTGGGCGGCGGGCACACGCTGAACCTGGAGATCGCCGCCGCCGGCAACACCGACGTGGTCCGCGCCAAGGCCAGGACCCTGGAGGCACTGGGTGTGCGCGAGGGGATCGAGGACATCCTGATCACTATCGACCGGCAGTACCACATCATCCGCCTCCTCTCCCGCGGTGGGAGCCAGCTCTTCCTCTACCTGGCGCTGGACCGTACTCGGGCCAACCTCGCGCTGGCCCGCCACCGCCTTCGGGTCATCGAACGCGAGATAAGCATCTGACCCTCAGGTAGGAACGGGCTGCCGGCCCCCACCGGGGCGCAGCCCGTTCCCGCCGCCTTCTCGCGATTGCCTGTCGGCGCCGTGACGTCCGAGCCTGCCCCGGATGTCGATGCCGAGCGCGCCGCGCCATCGTGCCATCCCGCCATGACAAGGACGCGGCCGGCGACGCCGAAGCGCCCGCCGCGTCAGCGCGACTTCCGACAACCGTCGCTGTCACAGCCTTCGCCGTCAGAAGTGGCGCAGAAGCTCGTCGAAGGTCCGCAGCTGAAGCACTCCGGCGTCGGCCACGTCGAGATCCGCGTGTTCCAGCGCCCAGGTATTGGCATTCGGGATGAAGACCGCTCCCCAGCCGGCGGCCCGCGCGGGCAGGATGTCCGACTTCGGCGAGTTCCCGACCATCCAGGTGGTAGCCGGCTCCAGAGCCAGCTCACTCGCTAGCGACCGGTAGGCCGCCACGTTCTTCTCGGCCACGATGTGGGTGCCCGCGCCGAAGTACGCCGCAATACCCGATGCATCGATCTTTGCTTGCTGCTCCTTCTGGGCACCCTTGGTGAGCAGCGCGAGCTGGTGACGGCTACCGAGCTCGCGCAGGGTGTCGGCGACCCCGGGCATCAGCTCGACGCGATGGTCGCGCAGCGCCGCCGCGAGCTCGTCGATCTCGCGTCGTTCCCTGGCGTCGGCCGGCCGTTCCCACAGCCGCTCGAACAGTTCGTGCAGGCAGCGCAGGAACACCATGCTCCCGTAGCCGTGCACGACCACGTTCGCTGACTCGATGTCGTTGAGCATCCTACGCAGGACAGTCAGCTCCAGCGTCGGATGGGCCAGCCACTCCAGGTAGTCGGCGATCACGCGCTCGAAGCGGATGTTGTTTTCCCAAAGGGTGTCATCTGCGTCAAACACCAACGTAAACCGCGCACCAGCGGCCAGGTTCGCCGAGTCCATCCCTCGATCTGAGCAGAAGCGCATAGGCCACGTCGACCGGATTTCTCCCACTTCTGCCGGCACCTCCGCTTGACTCGGACGACGGCGCACTATCGCCGGCCGGCCGGGTATGGGCTCGTCGTCTGGACGAAGTAAGGAGGCCGCAGTGACTGCCCTCATGACCGCGGACCTGGACACCTCGCGGCTTTTGACCACAACCGGCCCGGTCGCGTCGCTTTACCTGGGCATGGCGGACAACCTCGACGGCATCGCCCACGAACGGGCGCTGCGGTGGCGCGGCCTGCGCGACCAGCTGGCCAGCCAGGGCGCGGACGAGGCGACGCTCGCCGCGCTGGCTGACGCCGTCGACTCGCTCGGCCCCACCGATGTCGCGCTCGCGGCGTTCGCAGCCGACGGCCGGGTCGTCGCGCAGCGGCAGGTGGCCGAGCGGTTCGGCGACCGGGGGCTGTGGTCGTCGCTGCCCTGTGTTCTCCCGCTGCTCGCCTACGAGCAGCGGGCCGTGCCCTGCGTGGTCGCGCTCGCCGATCGGACCGGCGCCGACCTGCGGGTCGAGATGGACGGATCACGCATCTACGCCGAGGTGGAGGGCACGGACGACGAAATCGAGCGCAACGCGCCCGGTGGCTGGTCACAGCGCCGCTACCAGGACCGTGCCGAGGACTCGTGGGCGCACAACGCGGCCAAGGTGGCGGAAGCGGTGACCAGGCTTTCCGACCAGATGGACGCCGAAGTGGTCGCCCTGGGCGGCGACGTGCGAGCCGTTCAGCTGGTGCGGGAGCACCTGCCACCGCGAGTCAGCACGCTGGTCCACCAGCTGACGCACGGCAGCCGTCATCCCAGCCGCGGCGACCGGCGCCACGAGCAGGAGGTCCGCGACCTGGTCAGCGCCCTGGTCCATTCGCGGACGAGCGGCCTGCTGAGCCGCCTCGCCGAGGACCGCGCGCACGGCCGGGCCGTCGAGGGCACCGCCGCGACCCTCGACGTCCTCGCGAAATCCCAGGCGCAGACCCTCGTCGTCGTGGACGACCCGCGCGACGACCGGGTGGCGTGGTTCGGCCCGGACCCGGTCGACGTCGCCGCCCAGCCGGCGACCCTCGCCAGCCTGGTCGGCTCACCGTCGCACGGCCGGCTCGCGGACGTGGCCGTGCGCGCCGCCCTCGGCACCGGCGCCACCGTCCACGTCCTGCGACCGGGTCTCGCGGACAAGCCAGCCGACGGCCTCGCCGCGCTGTTGCGCTACCCGCGCGGGAGCGGGCAATGACGTTCGCCGGTGCCGGCCAGCCGTCCTCCGGCCGAACGTTCCCTGGCCCAACGTTCCCCGGCCGATTGGCCGACGGCAAGCGACCGCAGGACGCCCAGCCGGGCGTGGACGTCGACATCCCCGCCGGCGAGGTGTGGCTGGGCGGCCGGTTCACCGCGCCCGAGGGCGCGGCCGCCGTGGTCGTCTTCGCCCACGGCAGCGGCAGCAGCCGGCACAGTCCACGCAACCGGTATGTCTCCAACGTGCTGATCGACGCAGGATTCGCCACGCTGCTGTTCGACCTGCTCACGCCCGTCGAGGACGCCCAGCGGGCGAACGTGTTCGACATCGGCCTGCTCGGCCGCCGGCTCGTCGAGGTGACCGGCTGGCTGCGCCGCGAGCAGGGCGCGGACGGCATTCCGCTCGGCTACTTCGGGGCGAGCACCGGCGCGGCCGCGGCGCTGTGGGCGGCGGCCGAACTCCGGGCCGACGTCGGCGCCGTCGTCTCCCGCGGCGGCCGGCCCGACCTCGCCACACCGCAGCTCCCCAGGGTGACCGCCCCCACCCTGCTCATCGTCGGCGGCAAAGACGAGGCGGTGCTGGAGCTCAACGAACGCGCCGCCCGGCAGATGACGACCGAGAACGAGGTCGCGGTCATCCCGGGAGCGACCCACGTGTTCGAGGAGCCGGGCGCGCTCGAAGCCGCCGCTGGCCTCGCCCGCAGCTGGTTCACCCGCCACCTCATCCCAGCGACCGCGCGCCGCCACTGAGCCTGTCGTCTAGCCTGCCTGTCCGGCGGGCGGTGTTGGGTCTGTCTTTGATCACCGGTCATGGAAGAGCGCGCCAGGTGGTGGTTCAGGAATTGGATCCTCCGGTCTTCTCGCAGGACGGCCTCGCCGCGCGAGGTCACATCCTGCCGACAGTGCGAACGACGAGATCCGGACACAAGGGGACCGCAACGGACGGTGTCGCCGCGTGCCGCTGGGTATCGCCGCCAAGGGCAGGGGATGATTTTCCGTCCGGGCCGGAGGAGGCGGTCAGCCGTGAGCCGCGTCATCGACGATCCGTCAGCTCGCCATCTGGGTCGGGCGCCTCGGCCTGGCCACTTACTGACGGCTTCCCTGGTGACACTCGTCGTCAGCGGATCGATCTTCGGTTTCCTCGTCTTGCGGGTGGTGGGCAGTGATGGCCCGATCGGCGCTGACTCCCGCCTGCTGCGGGACGTCGTCGGTCATCGCGAGGACTGGCTCACGCCGGTCGCGCGCGTCGTCACCAACCTGGGCGCCGGGCCCCTCCTCTACGCCGTGGTGATCACGCTCGGGGTGGCGCTGTGGTGGCGGACGCGGGAGTGGATGCTGCCGGTCTGCGCGGTCGCACTGCTCTGGGCGGGCCAGGCGGTACGGGTGGCGATCAATCATGCGATCGGCCGTCCACGACCTCCACGAGACCTGTGGCTCGTCGAACCTGGGGGCTTCGCCTTCCCGTCCGGTCATACCGAGATGGCGACGGTCGGCTATGCCCTGGCTGCCGTCCTGCTGGTACGCCTGCTGTCCGGAGGCCGGCGCATGGTCGCGGCCGTCAGCACCGTCGCGGCGGTCCTAGCCATCATGATCGCGCTGTCCCGCGTCTACCTGGGCGTCCACTGGCCCAGCGACGTCGCCGGCGGCTGGTCCTTCGGCGTCGCCTGGCTGGCACTGGCGGCTACCGTCGCGTGCCTCTGGCAACGACGATCGGCCGGTCCAGATCCAGGTCCAGATCCAGATCCGGGGTCGGGGTCGGAGTCGGATCCCGCGACGGGTGACGCCGACGGATCCGCCCCGCGGGAGACACCTGACTGACGCCGGTCGGTATGCTCGGCCAGCCATGCCCGAAGGTCACACCACCCACAGACTCGCCGCGGCCCACCGGGATCTGTTCGGCGGCCGGCCGGTCACGGCCACAAGCCCGCAGGGACGGTTCGCCGACGGGGCGCGCCTGCTCGACGGGCGAATCCTCGACGAGGCCGAGGCACACGGCAAGCACCTGCTGTTGCGGTTCGACAACGAGCAGATCCTGCACGTCCACTTGGGCATCTACGGGAAGTACGCCCTCGGGCCGCCGCCTGCCCCCGTGCCGACCGGGGCCGTCCGGCTGCGGCTCGCCGCGGCCGACGGCTACGCCGACCTGCGGGGCCCGAACGCGTGCGAACTGCTGGAGCCGGGCGAGGTGAAGGCGCTGCGTGACCGGCTCGGGCCCGACCCGCTGCGCGCCGACGCCGACCCGGACGCGGCCTGGCGCAGGATCAGCCGCAGCCGCACGTCGGTCGCCGTGCTCCTCATGGACCAGACCGTCGTGGCCGGGCCGGGCAACATCTACCGGGCCGAGGTGCTCTTCAGGGCCGGCGTCGACCCGTGGCGACCTGGCAGCCGGCTCACCCACGACGAGTGGGACCTCATCTGGGCCGACCTGGTCGCGCTCATGGCCGACGGTGTGCGTACCGGCCGGATCGACACGGTCCGGCCCGAGCACACCCCCGAGGCGATGGGCCGCCCGCCCCGCGTCGACGATCACGGCGGCGAGGTCTACGTCTACCGCCGCGCCGGTCAACCCTGCCTGATCTGCTCCACCGAGGTCAGAACCGTGGCTCTGGCCGCACGCAACCTCTTCTGGTGCCCCACCTGCCAAGCTCGCTGAGCCTCTCCGCAGGCCGGCTGAGCGCCGAAAGCCAGCGAAGCCGACGAAAGCTGACGAGAGCTGTGGAGGCCGGCCGAAGGCCAAGCGGAGACTGATCGGCAGCCGGCCGGAATCGGGACATTCGGCATAGTCCGGTCCCGGGCCGGCCTCGGGGGATGGTTGGGTTGTCGGAGTAGCTCTCCGGCGGTCAGATCGGCGGTCCGGTCGCCCCGCGGGCGGCGGCGCGGCCGCCCTTCTCGAGGGTGTCCTTCACCCGGTCGACGACCGAGGCGAAGGGACCGACCATCCACTGCCTGACCGGCGAGCCTGCGGTGCTTGGGTGCGGGTGGGTGGGGGCGAAGCGCTCCACCGTACGCAGCGCATCGCCCATGGCGTGCCGTTGTTCGGCGTCGCATTCGGCGCTCACCGCGGGGAACTCCGAGGTCTCCTCCCGCAGGGCATGCCGGCCGACCATCTCCTCGAACGTGGCCAGCCGCGCGTCGAACTCCGCGGCGAAGACGTCCATCTTCTCCAGCTCGCGCAGGTCGCGCGTGGCCTCGGCCTCCTCCTTGTCGCGGGCGTTCGCGACCTCTTCTCCGACGACCCGCCTGCTGACCGGACGAAGCACCAGTTCCTCAGCGGTCTCGTGGACCGCGAGGAGCGCACGCAGCTCGGCGAACGCCTGCCGCCGGTGCTCGCCGTGCGTGGATCGCACGTCCACGAACAGGTCCCGGATCCGCGCGTGTTGTTCGAGCAGGGTGCGTATCACGTCCCCTTCCGGGAGTCGGGCGGCTTGCGCGCGTTCGCGTTCGGCGGCCTGAACAGCCATGTCGTCACCTCCGTCGGGTCAGCGCACCCGCTGGCACCGGGCAGCGCCTGGCATCAGCTGCCCTGCCCCATCCCCGGGCCGACAACCGGCCATGCCCCCAAACCCTTGCCGGCGCCGTAATCGGCAGCGCCGACCACGCCCTGATCGCCGCCTGTGCCCCTGATGGTCGCCATCTGGTCTGGTCTCTCGCGCCCAACGACCGGGGGCCGAAACGACGATCAGCGGCTACGCGGGAGCCGGGCACGGCCCGCTGGGCCGTCAAGGGTAGATCTTCTTGCCCTCGGCGAGCATGGCGACGTACTTCTCGATCCGGCGGGCCCTGGTCTCGGCCTTCTTGGCGTCCTGGATCCGGTAGAGGATGGCGTACCGGTTCTGCCGGTCAATCGTCTCGAAGAAGGTCGCCGCGGCGGGACTGGCCGCCAGGGCGACGGCGAGGTCGTCCGGCACCGAGGCCGTTCTGGCGCTGTCATAGGCCGCATCCCATCGGCCGTCCGTCTTGGCCTGCTCCACCTCGGCGAGCCCGGCCGGGCGCAGCCGGCCCTGCTCGATCAGTGCGACCACCCGGCCACAATTGATCTTCGACCATCTGCTGGTCCGCTTGCGCGGGGTGAACCGCTGCAGCCACCACTCGTCGTCGAACTTGGCCTTCTGCCCGTCGATCCAGCCGAAGCAGAGCGCCGAGTCGAGGGCCTGTGTGTAGTCGAGTGCCTCGACGCCGGCGGCTTTCTTCCGGAGCTTCAGCCAGACACCCGAGGAAACCGCGTGCTGCTCGCTCAGCCAGGCCTCGAAAGCCTCCGCGGATTCGAACGAGACGATCTCCAAGTCACCAGTCACCCCGCCAGTGAATCCCACCCAGGTGGTCACTGGGCGGCTATGCCGCCAGCTGCGGGTAGAGACCGGCGAGGTCGCCCGCGAGGGCAGCCTTGAGCTGGCGGGAGATCTCGCCTGCGAGAACCTCGCGCAGGCCGCCTCGACACCGTCGAGGGCCAGCTCGGCCACCTCACGCGGGTCGGCCTTCGGCGACTGGATGTTGGCCGCCATGTCGGTGTCAACGTAGCCGACGTGCAGGCCAGTCATCTCGATGCCGTGCGGGCGCAGCTCGCGGCCCATCGGGCTGATCACGGCCGACCACGACTGATCGCGGCCGATCGCGACAACCACGCCCGGCTGGGATTGGCCTTACCGAACCAGCGGCAGGACCTCCTCGGCGAGGAAGCGGATGCCTCCCGCTTGATCTGGACCCATCTGGGCGACGTAGACCTCGTCGAACCCGGCGTCGATGTACTGGCCGATCGCCGCTGCCGCAGGCTTGGGGTCTGGGCCGCAAGGCACCAGGCTCGCCACCTGGTCGGGGGTCGTGTGCTTGCCGATCGCCTCGTATCCCGCCCGCCCCGAACGTCCGCGACATCACGACCCCGTCCTGCGTCAACGGCCTAAGGGCCGGCAGCACCACCGGGCCGCCCACTCCGCCACTCCACTCGATCACTGCCATGTTCTCGATCGCTCACCTCATCAGACGCCGGGCGCCGTCATCAGCCCTGCGCCGTCATCAGCCCTGCGCCGACGTCAGCGTGACGTCGAGGGTGGGCTGTACCCGGGCGGCGAGCCATTCCTGCTCCCCTGGCCTGGCGCTGCCCGGCAGGTTCCGCCAGCCGAGACCGGGAGTCAGCAGGGCGAGGTCGCCCGCCGCACGCCGGACCAATGGAGTCCTTTCCTCCCAGCCCGAGGCAGCGGGGCCGTCGCCGGTGACGAGCCCGACGACGAGTTCGGCGGGCAGCGACTGGCCCGCGGTGCTGATCTCGCCCGGGCCGCCGCCTGCCGCCGCGGTGAGGACGAAGGTGTGGGTGACGGTGCCGGCCCGATCGTCCACGGGCAAGGCTGACAGGTCCTCGGAAAGGAGCTGGCCGCCAAGCCGCACGTACATCCGTCCCCCTGCGCCGGCCGCGGGCGGCTTGACGGTGACTCGGATCTCGATGCGGGTGCCGGTGATGCGGGTCAGCGGGACGAAGGAGCCCCGGTAGCTGCCGGGGACGCCGGCGTCGACGAGCTCGTCCGGACGCAGCCGGTAGAGGGTCCGTCCGGGCACCCGGTCGGGCAGGGCCGCGATCGCGGGACCGATGTCCGCCGCGTAGATGACCGGGCCGTCCAGTTCCGGAGAGTTACGCAGGGTGTGGTATGGCACCTGGGTGTACCGGCTTGGCGTTCCCGGGGTGACGACGACCAGCGCCGGGCCGGGCAGGTCGTCCGGGACGAGGGAGTCGAGGAAGGTGTTGCCCGCGTTCACGTTGCGCTGCACGTCGAGCCGGGGCTGGATCGTGGGCAGGGTGAGTGCGAGCAGCCCGGCAGCCGCGAGCGCCAGCGCCACGGTTCGGACGAGCCGGGCGTGCCGACCGAGGCGGACGCGGCGCACGGGCCGGGCGGCGTGCGCCGACCGGCTGCCCCGCGGCCGGGTCGGCAGCAGCAGCCACAGCCACCGGGCGCCGGCGGCCGCGAGGATGACGACCGGAGTGAACCCGGCCACGTGGTAGTGCGGCCCGAGCCCGTTACGCAGCCCGGGCACGGCGAACGCCGAACCCCACCAGAAGACGTAGCCGACCAGCACCGCGGCGGTCGTCGCGCCGAGCAGAAGACGCTCCGCCCGCCGCCGGGGTGCCAGCAGGCCGACGACGGCGAGCGCGATCAGGCCCAGCCCGCCGAAGAACCAGCTCGGCGCCGCTCCCAGGGTGTCCCAGAGAGCGTCGGCGGCCGCCCGGCGGGTGAACAGGAACGTCTTCTCGCCGGGCAGGATGCGCCGCGCGCCGAATCCGAAGGTGTCCAGCGGGTCGGAGGCCGACAGCGGCAGGCGCAGCGGCGATCCCGTCACGTGCCAGCAGTAGGCGAGCAGGATGGCGACGAGCGGGGCCGCGCCGAGCGCCGCCCAGGCCGAACGGGTCACCATCGTGCGCGGAGTCCGCCGCTGTCGGACGGCCACGAAGACCATGAGCGGCGCCAGTACGAGAACCGCGTCGAACGGTCGGATGAGCAGAGCGAACCCGGCGAGCGCGCCCCCGCCGGCCAGACAGCGCCGCGAGCCGGTGCGGGCACCTCGGAGCAGGAGCGCGCTGGCCAGCGTGAGCACGGCCGCGCAGCAGCCGTAGGCGAGCGGAAGCGCGGTGTGTAGCAGGAAGAGCGGTGAGAGCGCGAGGAGCACGGAGGCGGCCAGCGCCGTCCACGCGTCGTCGAACAACTCGCGGGCGAGCAGGTAGGCACCGATCACCCAGAGGGCGGCGACCGCGGCCGGGGCGACGGTCATCGTGCCGAACACGGCCTGGGAGGCGGCGAGCAGCGCGGGCCAGCCGGGCAGGTACTTGGTGAAGACGTGGCCGTCGTGCACGCCGGTCAGCCATGGCCGGAAGTACGGCTCGACGGCATGGGCGTCCAGGGTGAGGTGCCCGTCCAGCAGCATGCGCGCCTGCAGGACGTAGGCGGCCTCGTCGGCGTCGCCGGAGCCCTGCGGGTAGAGGACCAGCTGAAGAATGAGGCTGACGGCGAACGAGAAGAGGGCAAGTCCGAGGACAGCGGTGCCCGGAGCGCCGATCCCGCCTGGGCCGCCGATCCGGAGCCATCGCGGCCACCGGTGGCGATCGGGGACTCTCAGAGCCGAGACTCTGAGCGACGGGACCCTGAAAGACGGGACCCTGAGGAACGGGACTCCGAGTGGTGTGCCTCGCGGCGTCGGCCTGGTAGTCGGCTTCTGGCCGGTGGCCGGCTGTGGGCGCGACGAGCCGCCCGCCCGCCGCCGAACCGTGTCGGGCGTGGGTGAGTCGATGGTCACCGTGCGCCGAAGTGCCCGGTACGGCCGATACCGCTGGTACCGCAGATGCCGACAGCCAGAGCCGCCTCACGGTCTGATGCCGATCGCCCCATCATGTGTCCGCCCAATCCGTTACATGCCTGCACCACTTGTGGCGACAGGCCCGGACCCCCGCAACACTCCCAACGATCCAAGTTGGGATGGTAGGGGAACCATTCAGGGCGGTTGGGACGGGGACGACGCGACATCGGATGACGTCACTGAAGCGGCACCATCGGTGCAGAGCACAGCTCAACAGTTACGTAGGGCAACGAAATCTCCGCGAAGCGGTCAGTCTCAACGAGGCGCGTCGCTCACTCTGAGCACCAGATCACGATCATCGAGCTCGGTCGATGGCGGCCAGTCAGAGCTTGCGGTAGCGGGCCTCCAGGAACGAGTAGGCGCCGAAGAGCAGCAGGCCGACGGCGCAGATCCCCAACAGCCAGGGCCCATAGGCATGGCCGGCGATCGTCTTCAGGGTGCCGTCCAGCCCCTTTGCCTCTCCCGGGTCGAAGTTCACCGCCGCCTTCGTGACGAAGATCCCTGCCAGGCCGAACACGATCCCTCGGGCCAGGTAGCCGGCTTGCCCGGACCGGACGGTCAGCGTCCGCACCCGCGGCCCCATCTCGCCGCGCCGCAGCTTCTCGTCGAACTTGGTGGTGATGCCGCGCCAGATCATGGCCAGGCCGACCACGACGACCGCGATGCCGACCACGCCGACGAGCCACCGCCCCCCGGTGTGCCCCATGACCCGTGCGGTGTACGGCGCCGGCTCGCCGGATCCGCCGTGCCCGGAGGTGAGGAACTTGATCGTGCTGCCCGCGATGGCGAGGTAGATCAGGCCACGGACGCCGGACCCGACGCGTTTGGCGGCCTTCTTCTTGCCGTCGTCCTCGTCGGCGTGCCCGGTGGCGGCATCCAGCAGCCGCCAGATCGCGTAGCCGATGAACCCGATGATCAGAAGGACCAGGACCACGGTGCCGAAAGGCTTGTCGGCAATCTGGCGCAGGGCACCCTCGCGGTTCGTCTTCTCCCCGCTGCGCCCCGCGGCGACCTGTATCGCGAGCACACCGATCAGCATGTAGACAAGCCCCCGCGAGGCCAGCCCCAGGCGGGCCGTCAGGTTCACCGCCGTGCTGTGCTCGGCCTTGCTAGCCATACGACCGCCGCCCACGGTGGCGGTGCCGGGCCTGGACGCGCTGTTGACCGTCACCATTCCTCCACGAGGAGAGTCGCCGGATGGACTTTCCTGACGTTGCCCCGGACCGCGGGGGACAAACCGCGCATCACACGGCTAGCGGGAGAAGCGGCCCAACGGAGCAGCGTCAACGGGAACGAGAGAAGACGCACCGGGTCGCGCGCCAGACTGTGGGACCAGTCACCTATTAACCCGGTGCAAACGAGGGCAGAGGCGAACTGTCGTCCACATTGGCAGATCACGCCTTGCCGGCCGAAACCCTTTCGGGAGCGGTGTTCGTGAGCAGCTCAGTCGCGATGTCCCTGCCCGCCGCCGACTCGTCGCCCGCGGTCCTCGTCGTGCTCGTCGCGGCCGGGGCCGTCGGCTTCGCGCTGGCATTCGTCCTCGACTGGGTCGTCCGGCGCGCCGGACGACGCCACGAGGTCGCCGCCGACGTGTCCCGGCGCGGGCGGCGGCCGCTGCGCATCACGGCCGTCCTGCTCGGCCTGCTCGTCGCGGCGAACGCGGCGCCGCACCAGGACTGGACGCTGGCGCTCGTCCGCGTCCTCGGGGTGGCGCTCATCGGCGGGTTCGCCTGGCTCACCGCCGTCGCCGCGTTCGTCCTCGAGGACCTCGCGCTCGCCCGCTACCGGACCGACGTCGCCGACAACCGGCACGCCCGCCGGATCCGCACCCAGGTCACCCTCGTCCGCCGGATCACCACCGCCGTGATCACGATCATCGCGGTGGCGGCGATTCTGATGACCTTCCCGAGCGTGCGGGTGGCCGGGGCCAGCATCTTCGCGTCCGCCGGCGTCGTCGGCATCGTCGCCGGCCTCGCCGCGCAGACCTCGCTGGCCAACGTCTTCGCGGGCATGCAGCTCGCGTTCACCGACGCGATCCGGGTCGACGACGTGGTCGTCGTCGAGGAGGAGTGGGGACGCATCGAGGAGATCACCCTCACCTACGTCGTCGTCCACATCTGGGACGACCGCCGGATGATCCTCCCGTCGACCTACTTCACGACGACCCCGTTCCAGAACTGGACCCGGCGGGAGTCCGCCGTCCTGGGCGCCGTCGAGCTCGACCTGGACTGGACCGTGCCGACGGACGAGCTGCGCACGCAGCTGCACACGGTCCTCGACGGCACCGATCTGTGGGACGGCCGGGTCGCCGTCCTCCAGGTGACCGACGCGGTCGCCGGCTACGTCCGGGTCCGGGTCCTGGTCAGCGGGAAGGACGGGCCGACGGTCTTCGACCTGCGCTGCCTGGTGCGCGAGGCGCTGGTGCGCTGGCTGCGGGAGCACAGCCCGGCGGCGCTGCCGCGGACCCGTGTCGACGCGCCCTACCCGGACCTGTTCAGGAAACCTGGACGGCTCGAGCAGCGCCGCGGCGACGGCACCGACGGCGCCGACGGCAACCGCACGAACGGAAACAGCACGAACGGAAACAGGACGGACGGCGGCGCCGCCGCGGGCGCGCGCACCAGGGCGCAGCCGCCCGACGGCGACGACGCCCGGCTGTTCGGCGGCGATCCCGAGGCAGAAAGACGATCACGGGCCTTCAGCGAGACGGGCGAGACCAGCAAGGTCAGCAAAGTCCACAACCACACCGCGCGGTAGCACTCGGCACCCGTGGACGCCTGGTCCGCAGACGCGCGGTCGCGGGGGCCGAGCGCCACACCCCAGGCCTACCTCGGCAGGCCGGTCGGCGGACTCATGGCTTGGTCCGCCACAACTGGATGCGGTGATAGTCAGGCGCGCATCCGTGGCCGACGCCCCACAGCACGGCTTGGGAGCGACTGGTGGCACCGATCTTGCGGTAGAGGGCACGGATGTAGGACTTCACCGTGTTCGGGCTGAGGCAGGTGATCTCGGCGATCTCGGCGTTGTTGCGGCCCTGCGTGATCAGCGCGAGCACCTCCGCCTCACGCTCGGTCAGGCCCTCGCCTCGGCCCGGCCAGTCGAGGCCGGCCATCACCCGGGAACGAGGCGGCGGGCTCACGACGATCTCGCCCGCGTGCACGGCCTCCAGCGCGACGACGAGCTCGCGGGCCGGCAGCGTCTTCGACAGGTAGCCGCTCGCACCTCGAGCCAGTGCACCCCTGATGAGGTTCTCGTGGAAGTTCCAGGTATAGACGACGAGCCTGCCCGAGTGCCGGTTGGCGATGATGTCCGCGATCTCTTCGCCGCCGGCCTCCGGCTGCGCGAAGGAGTCGTAGAGCACGACGTCGACGTCCTGGGTGACGGGCCGGTTCGAGTCGATCTCCAAGACGCGGACGCGGTCCTGGTACGGGGCCAGGATCCGCGCGATGCCCGCCAGCACCACGTCGTAGTCGTCGACGAGCGCCACCGTGACGGGCTTCGCCGCCTCATCCGTCATGCTTCGGGGCTTACCACCCGCCGGAGGCGGTGGAAACCACCCTCAGGGGTGTAGCACGCCCTGGATTTGTAGGGGTTAGGTGTGCAGTAGGTGGCCGGAACACCCTGCCAGTATCGGTACGCCGCGTGCCATGCTGGCCTTCCGGTTCAGGGGGGTATGAACTGGGTTTGACGATCCGATCGCTCCGGTGTCTGGACAGATCCGGATCGAGCACGGAGATGAAAGGACCACCGAACCCCCATGCACATCGTGGCCGAGCTGCCGGCACAGGCGACAGCCCAGCCTGGGCAGACCGGTTGGCCCGTCCTGCTCGTCGAGGACGACGACGGTGACGCCTTCCTCGTCGAGGAGCTGCTCAACGAGACGCCGGCCCAGGTCCGGCTGCTGCGGGCCAGCAGCATGGCCGAGGCGCGCACGATGGCAGCCGGCGCCCGCTGCGTCCTGCTCGACCTGGGGCTGCCCGACAGCCAGGGCCTGTCCGCACTGGAGACGATGCGCCGGCTCGCCCCGCGGGCCGCGATCGTCGTGCTGACCGGCCTGGTCGACGAGCACCGCGGCGTCGAGGCGATGGCGGCGGGCGCCCAGGACTACCTGGTCAAGGGCGAGATCGACGGCAAGGCGCTGGTCCGGGCGCTGCGCTACGCCATCGAGCGCCGCGACGCCGAGCACGCCGCCCGCGCCCTGCGCGAGTCGGAGCTGCGGGCCGAAGAGAACTCCCGGCTGGAACGCGGCCTGCTGCCGACCCCGCTGCTGCGCGCCCACCTCGGGCACACCGCCCGCTACCGGCCAGGGCGCCGGCAGGCGACGCTCGGCGGTGACTTCTACGACGTCGTCGAGACTTCGGACGGCGTGGTCCACGTCCTGCTCGGCGACGTCTGCGGGCATGGGCCGGACGAGGCCGCGCTCGGCGTCAGCCTGCGGATCGCCTGGCGGACGCTGGTGCTCTCCGGGATCCGGGAGCCCGACCGGCTGGCCTACCTGCAGGACGTCCTCGTCAGCGAACGCACCAACGAGGAGCTGTTCGCGACCGTGTGCACGCTGGCGCTGGCTCCCGACCGGGCCTCGCTCGGCATGCGGCTGGCCGGGCATCCGCCGCCGGCGATGGTCCGCCCGGTGCTCGCCGCGCTGCCCGACGACGAGGTGGGACCGGCGCTCGGGGTGCTCGACGACGTGGACAGCGAGTTGGTCACCGTCCCGCTGCCACCCGGGTGGGAGCTGCTGCTGGCCACCGACGGGCTGCTCGAGGGACGCGACGGGCCGGCCGGTGACCGGCTCGGGTGGGACGGCGTGCTCGGCGAGATCGCCGCGATCAACCCGGCGGCTGGCGACGACACCCTGCCAGATGTCCTCATCGACCGGATCGAGCGGCGCAACGGCGGCCCGCTGACCGACGACGTCGCCCTGCTGCTGCTGAGGGGACCGGCGACGTGACGCAGGAGGCCAGCCCGGCGGCCGGCGGCGCCTCGTCGGCGGCGACGAGCTCTCCGCCGGGGGACCCCAGCGCGCCGACGGCTACCTCCTCGTCTTCCTCGCCTGCTCCCGCTCGGCCTGGCCCGATCAGACGAGGCGGCCGGCTCGGGCCCATCGCCCGGGCCTGGCCACTACGGCGCCGGCTCGCCGCGGCGCTCGTCCTGACGTCGGTCGTCCTTCTCGCCGGCGCCGGCCTCATCACCGCCAGCCTGGTCCAGCTGGAACGGTCGATCCACGACCGGACCGACATCATCTCGCCGGCCAGGACCGAAGCCGCCCAGGTCATGACCAGCCTGGTCGACCAGGAGACCGGCCTGCGTGGCTACCTCCTCGACGGCAACGCCGTCTCGCTCGGACGGTACGACGACGGCCGGCGCGACCAGGACACCCACCTGACCCAGCTCGACCAGCTCGTCGGCGGCCGTCCCGACCTCGCCGGCGACCTCGGCACGCTGCGCGCCCGGATCGCCGACTGGGACCGGTTGTACGCCGACCCGGTGGCGGCCGCGGCGCGGCGCGGCGACGCGGCCACCGCCCGATCCATCGACCCGGCGAACATCGGCAGGCCGGCGTTCGACGCGGTCCGAGCGTCCTACGCCCACCTGGACACCGAGATGACCGACCGGGCGACAGCAGCCCGGGACCGGGTGTCGGCGACGTTGCGCCAGCTGGTCGTGATCCTGATCGTCGTCGGCGTCGCCTTCGCGGGACTCATGGCCGGCATCGGCCGCGCGCTGCGGCTCTGGGTCACCGGTCCGCTCAGGCAGATCGGGCAGGACGCCCGCACGGTCGCCGGCGGGAAGCTCGACCACACGGTGTCCCGGGTCGGGCCGCCCGACGTCGCCGAGCTGGCCGACCACGTCGAGTACATGCGGCTACAGCTCGTCCAGGAGCTGGGCACCGTGTGGGAGGCGGCGGCCAAGCTGGAGGAGCAGACCGACGCGCTGCGCCGCTCCAACCGGGACCTCGAGCAGTTCGCCTACGTCGCCTCCCACGACCTGCAGGAACCGCTGCGCAAGGTGGCCGGCTTCTGCCAGCTGCTGGAGCGGCGGTACGGCGACCAGCTCGACGAACGCGGCCAGCAGTACATCGACTTCGCGGTCGACGGCGCCAAGCGGATGCAGAAGCTCATCAACGACCTGCTGGCGTTCTCCCGGGTCGGGCGGACCACCGACGCGTTCGTGCCAGTTGCCCTGAACGACGCGCTGGCCAGGGCCAGCCAGGCTCTGTCCGCGGCGGTCGAGACGTCCGGGGCTGAGATCAACGCCGACCCGCTGCCCACCGTCATGGGCGACCCGACCCTGCTCGCGGCCGTGTTCCAGAACCTGATCGGCAACGCGATCAAGTTCCAGGGAACGGACACTCCCAGCATCCACATCGGCGTCACCGAGCAGGCGGACACCTGGGAGCTGTCCTGCGCGGACAACGGCATCGGCATCGAGGCCGACTACGCCGAGAAGATCTTCGTCATCTTCCAGCGCCTGCACCGGCGGGAGACCTACGACGGCACCGGCATCGGCCTCGCCCTCGTTCGGAAGATCGTCGAGTTCCACGGCGGGGCGATCTGGTTGGACACCAACGCCCAGGGCGGCACGATCTTCCGCTGGACGCTTCCCAAGCAGCAGGCGAACGGTTCCGCCGAGCAGGTCATGGGTACGGTGAAATCGCCGGTCGGCACACCTGGCGCACATGAAGGAGCAGCGTGACAGACCCGCTTCCCCAGCCAGTGGTACCGATCGAGGTGCTCCTCGTCGAGGATGACCCGGGCGACGTGCTGATGACGCGGGAAGCGTTCGACGACCACAAGGTCCAGAACAACCTCCACGTCGTCGGCGACGGCGTGGAAGCCCTGAGCTACCTGCGCGGCGAGGGCGAGTACGCCGGCAGCCCTCGCCCGGACCTGATCCTGCTCGACCTGAACCTGCCGCTCAAGGACGGCCGGCAGGTGCTGGCGGAGGTCAAGTCGGACGACAAGCTGCGGCGCATCCCCATCGTGGTGCTGACCACGTCCGAGGCCGAGGAGGACGTGCTGCGCAGCTACGACCTGCACGCCAACGCCTACATCACCAAGCCCGTCGACTTCGACCGGTTCGTCGACGTCGTGAAGCACATCGACGAGTTCTTCGTCAGCGTGGTTCGCCTCCCGGGCCACTGACCGCCGTCTGCTTCGCTCCCTTGGTCTTCCGCCTCCGCCGGTCGGCCGCCGGCCCGGTCACGTTCATCCAGCCGCCATCGTAAAATCGCCCTCGTCGGACGTCAGCGGCATCGGACGTCAGCGGCATCGGACGTCAGCGGCATTGAAGGTCGGCGGCATCGGCGCAGCCGACTCATTTCCGCACGATCTTGCCCGCTCGGTCACGTCCGCGTGGTCACCATCTGAGCGGGAGGCGTGATGGCGGAGAATGTCGACGACGTCGCCGCCTGCCTGGTGGAGGTTCTCGGCCCGGTGCGGCCCGGGCGGCTGCAGAAGCTCGTCTACTACGCGCAGGCCTGGCACCTCGCCGACCACTCCGAGCCACTCTTCGCGGACGACATCGAGGCGCGGAAGAACGGCCCCGTCGTGCGCCGGCTGCACGACCAGCGGCGCGGCCGCGACGGCGCCACGGGTGGCGGTAGGCAGGGTGGCGGCAGGCAGGGTGGCGGCGCACGCGCACGGCCGGCAGGCGACCCGGCGCGGCTCGGCCAGCGGGCGCATGCTGTCCTCGCATGGACGGTGCGGTCCTATGGCCCGCTGCCCGACGACGAACTGGCCCGGATCGTTCGCATCGAGACGCCATGGCGGCTTGCCCGCAAGGGGTGGCTGGCCGCCAGACGTTCCGGCAAGGTGATCGATCCGAAGGTGATGGCCGATTACTACCGCGGGCTGCGCACCTCCGCGGAGACAGCGGTGCAGGTCGCCGTCGGCAGTGCCCGGCTCGAAGGCTACGAGTTCGGACCGAACAGCGCGGACCGGCTACGCGAGGTGGCGACCGGGACCCGCACGGCGGACGACGTCATCGCGGAGCTCGTCACGCGGTTCGGGACGCCGTGACGGCCGATTCCTCCACACGGCCGACGGGCGTCACCTCGAGAATCACCGATGGTCCTGGGGATCACCGATGGATGTAGACCCGTACTGCTGGCCGGGCACCACCTGCCTGCGCAACCTGCTCGGCATCCACGACCCGAAGGAACTCGACCGGGCCGAGCACGAGATCGTCGGCGTCCGCACCGCCGAGCTCACGGCGTCGGTCGTTCCCGGTACGTATGACACCGCGCATCTGCTGAGATTCCACCGGCTGATGTTCCGGGACGTCTACGACTGGGCTGGTCAGCCCCGCACGGGCGACATCTCGAAGGGCAGCGTGTCGTTCTGCCGGGCGCAGGATCTCCACCAGCGGCTGGGCCTGCTGTTCACCCACCTCGCCGCGCGCAGGTTCCTCGCCTCGCTGGAGCGGGACGCGTTCGTGGTCGCCTTCGCCTCGCTCTACGGCGAGCTGAACGCCATCCACCCGTTCCGCGAAGGCAACGGGCGGACCCAGCGGGCGTTCCTGCGCCAGCTCGGCGCACACGCCGGCTGGACGATCGCCTGGCAGCATCTCGAACGCGCCGCGAACGACGGCGCCTGCCGCGACTACGCCACCACCGCGAAGCCCGATTCCCTGATCAAGCTCCTCACGCCCATCATCGAGCCCCGGCCGCAGTAGCCGCCCCGCGGTCGCGGCGACCTGCCGCGGCAGACAGCGCTTTGCCGCGCCTGACCAGGCGAAGCGCCCGGACGGCCATGACAGCGCATTAGCCCGCTCGTTCGGTTGGGGGCGTGGGGCGTTCGGTGTTGGCGTGGCCGGGGGTGATGTCGAGCGCCTGGGTCTGGCGTAGGGGGGTGAACGGGTCGGCTGCGGTGACCACGACGGGTTCCAGGGTGAAGCACACGTGGTCCCCGCCGTCGTCCAGGACGCAGAGCCGTCGGCCCACCAGCCGGCGCGGCAGGTCGGCCAGCAACGGCACGTCTCCGGGGCCGGACACGACCGACCGGCCGACGAACTTGTCGGTGTCGTCGCCGGTGAGCGAGCCGAACGCCTCGGCCGTCGCGTGGTCGTCGGCGGCGAGGAAATGCAGCCCGAAATGCGTCGCACGCAACCCGACGCGATAGGTGTAATTTGCCTTCGAGAGCCACACGCAGTATCGGGGCGGCGTGATGCTCGACTGGGTGTGGAAGCCGACCAGACAGCCGGCACGTTCTCCGTCCGCAGCGACGGTCACGATGATCATCTCAGGGTTCGCGCTTTTCAGCAGGATGCCCAGGTCGTCGTCGGCCATTGTTCCTTCCCCACGAAACCATCTCCAAACCGGCCCATGCCGGTCCTACCAGACCCACCCGCTGGCACCTCGTATTCGCCGCCGAACGGCGGCATGAGCCGCTTCCCCGCCCGGTCTTCACGGTCGCCGTCGCCGGGACCGGGACCGGCTGCGGCGCCGACGCCGGCCGCCGCCGGCGGCGGCCGGCGGCAGACCGGGCCTGGCACGGCGACGGGCGGCTGAGGCTCCGTTGCCTCAGCCGCCCGGTCGGCGGATACCGCCGTCGGCGCTGCTCAGCGTGGCTCGCCCGCCGGCAGATCCGTCATAGGGGGGTACATCGTCAGCGCAGGACGCGGCGGTGGTGAGCCGCCCGGTAGACCAGCAGGGCGACGATCGCGCCGATGATCGACCCGATGATGCCGGACGGCTGCAGCGCGCCCTCGCCCAGGTCCTTGCCGAAGATGAGGTACCCAAGGAATCCGCCGATGAATGAGCCGACGATTCCGAGGAGAATGGTCGCACCAACGCCCATCGGGTCGCGGCCAGGCACGAGAAGACGTGCGACCGCACCAGCGATGAGGCCGAGCACGATCCAGGCGATGATTGTCCAGAGCATGGGTCCTCCAGGTGGGCGGAATATTTCCGACGATCCCTCTTCGTTCGCATCGAAAGCCTTACCCCGCCCACCGCACCGCTCAAACAAAGCAGTTCGCGAGACCGCCGTCGAAGCAGGTGAGACGGCCCTCCTGCCGCCTCTGGACACCTATTTTGACACCCAGAGGTGTCACGGAAGCACAATCAGTAGTCACCCCGGTGCCTTTCCATCCGCCGTGCCCGCCATAGCGGCCGGGGCGGCCGGTCGGGCCGGCGAGGGAGCCGGCCCGCGCCTCCTCAAGCTCGTGGCGGCGGCGCGCCCTGACAGTGTCGGTCGACTACGGCGGCCTCGCCCTCTGGGGCGGCCGGGTAGCCCACGACCTGCGCTTCACCAGCCGAGGTCTCGTCGCAACACCGGACCGTACGCACTCGCGACATCGACGGACCCGGAAGCCGGCGAGCACGCTGCTGCCAGCGAGCACGCCGCCACCGGCGTCGAGCAGATCGCCGGCAGACCCGGAGGGCACCCTGCGTCTCGAATGCGCTGACAAGCGCGACCCGCTGGTCACGACGAATGCGACCGATCTGCGCACCTAGGGCGGCGTCCAGCCAGCTGAGCCCACGCCCGCCCACCGTCGGCTTGGATCGCATTTGTGTCGAGTTATGCTCGCCCCGTGCGCACCGTTCCAGACTGGCTCAGCCCAGCCGTCGCCCCGCTGGCCGGCTCGTTTTCCAACCGCACGCCGCTCTGGCCGGCCGGTCAGCCGCCAATCGGCAGCTGAGCCCGGCGGCCTGGCGCGAATCCGCAGGCCACACGCGCGCCAGGCCGTGGTGCCACCGGACCGCACGGCGACACATGTTTGACCGCCGAACGGCAGTTCCTCCACGGACGGCCTTCAATCAATAAACGCCCACTGGCGCCGGGGAAGCCATCACAACTGGGGGGTCATGGAAGCGGGGGCACCGATGTCGGCTGGGCTGACCGTCCGAAGCGGAGACGAGATCCTGGTTGTCATTCCGGCCGGCCAGTCCTGCGTGATCGGACGAACGGACGACGGTGACCCTCTGTTGGCGGACGACCGGGTATCCCGACGCCACCTGCTCATCGAGTCCACCGCCAAGGGCTGGACCGCGGTGGACATCAGCATCTTCGGCACCTGGCAGAACGGCGGGCGGGTCGGCCGGATACTGGTCCACGGCGAGTCGGACCTGCGGCTCGGCTCGCCGGACGGCCCGGTGCTCACCCTGGTGCCGCACCCACCCGCGGATCCCGTGGCGCACCCGGCGACACACCCGCCGGCGTCGGCAGTGTCCGTCACGTCGGTGGACGGGCCGGCCGGCCAGCATCCTCAGGTCAGCGACGCGACGGAATGGCCGCAGGCCGACGGATGGGGGCAGCAGGCCAGCGGTTGGGGGCGGCAGCCCGAGCACTGGGACCAGTACGGGAACGCCGACTGGGACTGGAGCCAGCCAACCGAACCCGAGCCCACGCCCACCACTTCCTGGGCCCCGCACGTCACGTCGCCCCACGTCATCTCACCCCACGTCACGTCGCCTCAGGTCGATTCCTGGGACCGCCAACCGGATTCGGCCCGCCTGGAGCCGTGGGACACCGCGCCCGCGCCGGCCGTCATCCCCTCGGCGCGACGCGAGGACGAGCAGGGCGGCGCCTCCGCCGCGGCTGGCGGCGCCATCCCGCCGAAGGTCAAGCAGCACCATGAGCGCCAGACGCTGCTGCCGAGGAAGGCGCGGTCCGGTTCGGGGCCCCGGATGCCCCCGGCCGAGGGTGAGCCGGCGGACACCGGCGCGGGCCTTGGCCGGCTGCACCGGCTACAGCCGGGCCGGACGGTGATCGGACGCGGGTTGTCGAGCGACGTCGTCGTCGGTGACCTGCTGGTGTCACGGGAGCACGCCGCGCTGTTCGTCGACGCCGACGGGGTCGAGATCGTCGACCTGGACTCGGCGAACGGCACGTTCGTCAACGGTCACCGCGTCGAGCGGGCACGGTTACGGACGGGCGACTTCTTCTCGGTCGGGCACCACGTCTTCCACACCGGCGTCGCCGCAGCCCAGCGGGACGCGGCACCAGTTCGGCTGGTCGAATATCTCGACCGCGGCGACGTCACCTTCCAGGTGGACGGGCTGTGTGTGGACGTCGGTGAGACCCGGCTGTTGCATGACGTCACCTTCCGCCTGCCCGGGCGGGCTCTGTTGGGCGTGATCGGCCCCAGCGGCGCCGGTAAGTCCACGCTGCTGGGCGCGCTCACCGGCTTCCGCCCCGCGACGATCGGATCCGTGCGCTACTCCGGGCGCGACCTCTATGCCGAGTACGACGAGCTGCGCCACCGCATCGGCTACGTCCCGCAGGACGACATCCTGCACACCTCGCTCACCGTCCGGCAGGCCCTCGAATACGGCGCCCAGTTGCGTTTCCCCGCCGAGACCACCCGGGAGGAACGCGCCAGGCGGATCGACGAGGTTCTCGTCGAGCTGGGTCTCACCCATCGAGCGGACGAGGGGGCGGCGGGGCGCTCCGGTCGGGATGCTGGCGCCGCCGCCGGCCGTCGCGGGCCGGATGGCGCCGACAGCTCGGACGAGTCCGGCGACCTCGTCGCCCTCGGTGCCGACGACCCCGACGGCGAGGAATCCGACGGCGCGGGCGGCTTCGACGTCGCGGCGCCCAGTGGCGTCGACCTGCCCGGGCTGAAGGTCTCGAAGCTCTCCGGTGGGCAGCGCAAGCGGACCAGCGTCGCGCTGGAGCTGCTCACCCAGCCGACCCTGCTTTACCTGGACGAGCCCACCTCGGGCCTCGACCCCGGGCTCGACAAGGAGGTCATGGGGTCGTTGCGCCGTCTCGCCGACGGCGGCCGGACCGTCGTGGTCGTCACACACAGTGTCGCCAACCTCGACGTGTGCGACTACCTGCTCGTGCTCGCCAAGGGCGGCCACGTCGCCTATTTCGGCCCGCCGCAGCACGCGCTCGAGTTCTTCGGCCGCGACAGCTGGTCGGATGCCTTCCAGCTGCTCAAGAACCCGGCGACGGCGGCCCGGCTCGCCCACCGATACCGGAACTCGAGGTACTTCATTCGGGGCACGGCGAGCGTGCCGAAGCCTCGACCGGCACCGCTGGAGAACATCCGCCAGCAGTCGGTGGTCTCGCAAGCGCTGACGCTGAGTCGTCGATATCTGCGGGTCATCGCGTCGGACCCGTCCTATCTGCGGCTGCTGGTCGCGTATCCGATCGTGCTCGGCCTGATACCCCGGACGCTGCCGTCGGCCTATGGCCTGGTGGCGCCGTCCGCACCCGACCAGGCAAACAAGGCCGCGCCCTCGATCCTGCTGATCCTCATCCTCATGGCCTGCTTCATGGGCATGTCGAACTCGATCCGGGAGCTCGTCAAGGAACGCGAGATCTACCGCCGAGAACGCGGCATCGGGCTGTCGACCGTCGCGTATATCGGGTCCAAGGCCGCGGTGCTCGGAATGATCACGGCGGCACAGAGCGCGGTGCTCACCGTGGTCGGCCTGGCGGGCATGAAGATGCCGAAGGACGGTGTCCTCGGCGGCATGCCGCTGTTAGAGCTCATGGTCGCGACGGCGGCGGCGGCGATCGCCTCGGCGATGATGGGCCTCGTGGTGTCGGCGCTGGTCGACAACGCAGACAAGACCCTGCCACCGCTGGTCGTGTTCGCGATGGCACAGCTGGTATTCATGGGCTCGATGATGCCGTTGAAAGGGAAGGCCGGCCTGGAGCAGCTTTCCTGGCTGTTCCCCGCCCGCTGGGGATACGGTGCCGCCGCCTCGGTGATCGACCTCATCAGCGTCCAACGGATCGGCGATCAGCGCCTCGCGCCCGGCATCCCGGTCGACCCGCTGTGGAAACACACGGCGGCGACCTACCTCGCCGACCTCGCCGTCGTCGCCGTTCTCGGCCTCGTCTGTCTGTTCGTCGCCGCCCGGCTGCTGCGCCGCCTCGATCCACAAAACGCCCACGGTGCCAGGCGCGGCAAAGCCCACGGCCGGGTCCGCACCCGCCGACGCCGTTGACCCGGCACCTCGCCCACCGCCATCGCCACCGCCACTTCCGCCCCCCGTGCCGTCGGGGGCATGCGGTTTCGGCTCTCCGTCGGCTCCCTCGTCACTCTGTCCCACCGCCAGGCTCCACCACCCTGCGCACCGTGACGCACACCAAGCATGAGGACGGTCACACCGGCAGCAAAGGCCAGCTCACCGAGCATCCAGATTTGGGTCTCCGCGCGCCTAACGGTGGCTCACTGCGGTAGCACTAGGGTCGTGCAGCCTCTCTCGGTCGTCCTCGTTCATCGCGACCAACCCGAGCGACTCCTCGACACCATCGACGCGTTCCGCGCGCAGGACGTGCCGGTCACCATCACGATCGTCGACAACGGATCAGCCGTCGTGCCGCCCGTCGAGGCCGACGACGTCACCGTCGTGCTGAACGGCAGAAACCTGGGCTTTGGACCGGCCGTCAACATCGGCTATCGCAAGTTCCTCGCAGACAAGGACGCCGGCGACTGGGTGGTGATCGCGCCGCACGACGCGCTGCCGGAGCCCACCTGCCTGAGCAGCATGCTGCGCGTCCTCGCGGACCATCCCCGAGCGGGCCTGGCGTGCGCCGACGTCGGTGACGGCATGACGCCGATCGTCGATCCGTACCTCGGCGGGATCCTCGTGCCTGGAAGCGTCGCCAAGGGCTGGGAGCCGATCGGCCAGCCACACGGCACGCTGATGCTCGCCCGACGCGCCTGCCTCGACGAGGTCGGCGTCTTCGACGAGCGCTACTTCGCGTACATCGAGGAGGCGGACCTCGCGCTGCGGGCGAAGGCCGCGGGCTGGGAATCCGGGCTGGTGCGCGGCGCGATGGTCAAGAACCCGTACGTCGGCTCCGCCTCCGCGGCGATCGACTACCTGCAACAACGCAACACGTTGCTGCTCGTGCGGGAGCACTTCGGCCGCTACCACGCGTTCGTGCGGCTCGGCATCGCCCTGTGGTTCCTGGTGGCGGGCGCTGTCCGGCCGGCCCGGCGCGACCCCTACTGGAGCGGCGAGGGATCCACCCGCGGCATCCTCGACTTCGTCCGCGGCCGGTTCGGCCCGCCGCCGCCACACCTGTTCGTCAAACGCTGACGCCGCCGCCGCGCCAGCTTGATCGGCGGGACTGTAGCCGGATCCGAGCTGGCGGACGCTCGGAGTTCGGATTCGCCTACAGTCGCGCGGCGACGCGTCGTCACGTGCTTCGTTTCTGCCGAAGCGGCACGTGACGTTGATGCTGCGGCCCGGGCTGGCCGAACGGCGCTCGGTTACCGCGGCCCAGGTAACCGCCGGAGCGGACCCGGCACCGGTGTTTACGGCCCGACGGTCGGCAGGACTCCCGAGCGTGTTCCCGACGGTTCACGGACCGTTTTCCGGTCGATGGGCGTTCGCGAAGACTCGACGCTGAGAAGCCTCGACACCTCCAGCACGGAAAGGCGGTCCTCGGTGATGATGCGGCGGGTGGTGACGCGTTCCGGATAGCAGCGCATGAACATGTTGGTGAAGTGGGTTCCGTAGTGGATGCGCTCGGCGCTGGCCGGGTCGAACAGCGGGCGGGCACAGGCGTCGAAACCGGGCTCGTGGAAGTAGGCCAGGGCGAACCGCTCCCGGGTGTTCAGCCGGACCTTGTGCGGGGTGGAGAGCAGGTGCCCGCCGGTCATGAACTGCAGGATGTCGCCGGGGAACACGGTCAGAACGTCCGGTACCGGCCTGACGAACGTCCACGGCTCGTCGTCCTCGTACCTGCCGGCGGTGCTCTCGGAATCCAGCCAGTTCCGCCCGCGGTCCTCGCCCGGGACCGGGGGCCGGATGTACAGGCCGCCGACGTCGTCCTGCGCGGCGATCACCAGCAGGCCGTAGTCGGTGTGCGCGCCGATGCCGCGGGCGGTCGCCGCCGACGCCGCTGGGAAACGCAGCACCCGCATGTGATGCCAGCCGTCGGCCGTCAGGCGGGTCAACGCCTCGATGTCAGCCAGGCCGATCCCCAGCGCGACCAGCCGCAGCAGCTTCTCGCCGATCACGCCGAGCGCGTCCATGAACGCGCGCATGCTCGTCTCGTACTGATGGCTGGGCCATGGCACCGGGCCGTGGCACGGAAGGCCGCCCTGTACCCGCGGGTCGCCCAGCGGCACGTCCTTGCAGACGGTGAATATCTCGGAGTGGTCGGCCTCGCCGGCGGTCATTTCCTCGCCGGACGCGATGTAGCCGCTGTAGGTGAGGTCACTGACGTGCCTGGACTTGACATCGAACGGCCGGCGGAAGAACTGCCGGCTGGCCTCGATGGCTCTTTCGGTGTGCCGGCGCTGGGTCGCGTCGGTGGCGACCTGGAAGATGCCGTCGGCCCGCCACGCCTCGATCATCGCCTGGGCCAGGCGGACATCCGACGCCGTTCCCTCAACGGATTCAGGCAGCTGGAAAGTACGCAGATCTTCTGCCATGCGGCCACCCCTGGTCCTTGACCCAGATCGGAGAATCTCGACGAAGCGACGAAGCAAGGATTCCGCTGAAGGCCAGGCGAACGAAGAAGCCGGCAGGCCGTACGTCGGCCGCCAGACCGGTCAGCCTGCATCAGGTCCCGACAGGTGCCGTTGGTCGTGGAAGTAGCTAACTTGGTGCTCTCACTATAGGGCCGATGCGCCTGTCCCGAAAGAGAACGCCGACTCATGGCAGGTCTCGGCGGGCAGGTCGAACCCACCGCCTCATTAGCAGGCGAGGCGCAGGCCGTAAGGGAGCCCCAGGCTGGCGAGTATCTGGCAGTAGGAGTAGCGGCTGACCTACCAGCCGGTGGCGGTACGGACCACGTCCCAGGACTCGCCGGTCTGACGAGTGACGCCGTCGTCGGACCGCGGCATGGGCAGCGTCGGGTCGGTGAAGGTGAACGTCAGCGCGACGTTGACCTTGTCCTTGTCGAAGGCAGCTAGCTGGTCGACCCGGACGGTCAGGGTGGTCGCGAAGCCGGCACGTCGACCACGCCACCCCCGGTAAAGGACGAACCGACACCCGCCCCGCACTCTGCCAGCGCAATGGGAGAAATCCTCTGCGCTCGTTATATCTCACCGCCGCCAGCGGCTCACCAGCCGGCGATCCGCGACCGACCCACCGGATGCAGGTTCGGTGTCGGAGCGGACTCCACAGGCCGTCAGCGTCGCCGACGATGGCGGCGCATGCCGTCAACCTTCGCCGCGAACTCCCGCGGACGAAGAATCGGAGTGCCGCGCCATGGCGACATTGATGTGAGGTCTGCGTCGTCGGACACGACCAGCAGGGCGCCGACGTCGACAACCAGGTCCAGGATGCGGTTGTCCTCGTAGTCCGCGCAGTCGTGCACTGTCACCGGCGGGTCCAGTACGCCGCCGCCGCTGTGGTCGGTCACCTCGACCAGCAGGGACAGATAGCTTTCGATCCTGTCCGCAGGCCACTTGAAACCTTCGGCGAGGACCCGGCCGGTGTTGTCCAGGATGTGCGGCGAGAGCCAGAGCGCGAACTCCGCCGCGTCCACGACGATGCCCAGGCAGTCCGCGAACGGGTTCCCCGACGTCGGCGGCGGCGACGGCCACGACCGGAACGGACTGTTGCCACCCGCAGCAGCGCCGACCAGCACGTTCACGTCATAGACCACCGGGACCGGTGCCATGAGGGTCTACTCCCGGCCCTTCAGCACCCGCCGCGTGATCGCCGTGACGTCGTCCACGCTGAGACCCTGCGCGGCCAGGTTCTGCTGACCGAACGCCTGCAGTTCGCGCAGCTCCTCCGCCAGCTTCACCGACCGCATGATCTTGAAGGTCGCCCGCAGATACGCCGACCGGTTGCCCTGGCCGAAGTACTCGACCAGCTCATCCAGGACCGACCGATCCTCGTCCGAGACCGCGAACCCCAGCGTCGTCGTACTCATGCATCCAATGATACCCGGATCGCATGTCAGATGCAGTTCACTGCATCTCGACGCTTCTCAAGAATCTGCAGCCGGTCATCTTCGCCCCTGCCGCCGTTCGCCACCCGCCTCGCCACCGCCGGTGACGATCAGACCGTTCGGTTGTGGCATACGCCGTTCCGCTGGCTAGCGCTGTTCGTGCCGCTGCCCGAGGAGGGTTGGGCGTCGTTTTTCCCCGAGGGTCGCTACCACGTACAGGGCAACCCGGCCGGCCGGGTATGGCACACCGTCAAGCTCAGCCGTTTCGAGGTCGGCGAGCTCGACCCCGCCGCCCTACGCCGTGGCCACCCCGGCTGAAGGTGACCGGGATCGGCGGCCCGCCGGCCTGAGGTGCCCGTACGCTGCGGGCGTGCAGATGATCCGGACGGCCGAGGTGCTGGCCGCGCTGTCGCTGACGACCGATCTGGCCTCCGGGATGGAGTTCGAGAAGGGGTTGCGCACCTGCGCCGTCGCAACGACGTTCGCCGGCCAGGTCCTCGGCGCCGATGCGCAGGCGTGCCGGGTGGTGTTCGAGGCGGCACTGTTGCGGTCGGTGGGCTGCACGTCGTTCGCGCCGGAGAACGCGGACTACTTCCGCGACGACGTCGCATTCCAGGCGGCGCTGAAGACCCTCGACCCGGGCGACCCAGCGGTGTTCGCGCAGCAGCTGCGCGCGTTCGGTGGCTGGGCCGGAGCCGCCGAGGCGCCGCGGCTCGCCGAGACGTTCGCGCAGATCGCGCCGACGGTCGGCGTGCAGGCGGCGACCACCGGCTGCGAGGCATCCCGCTCGCTCGGGCCTGGGCTCGGCCTGCACCCGGACGCGGTCGCAGCGCTCGACGACGTATACGAACGATGGGACGGGCTCGGCATCCCCACCGCCCGCCGCGGCGACGAGCTCTCGCGCACCGGCCGGATCGTGCACGTCGCCGAGCAGGCGGTCATCGCCTACGCGCGCGGTGGGTTCCCGGCCGCCGTCGCCGAGATCCGCCGCCGCGCCGGCGGGCATCTCGACCCGCAGCTCGCCGCCGCGTTCGTCGCGGGCGCCGACGTCGTGCTCGCGCCGCTCGCCGAGCCGGACACGATCGCCGCCGTCCTCGCGCTCGAACCGCCGCCGCACGCCACCGTCGCCTTCGGGTCGGTGCCGCGGCTGTGCGCGGTCCTGTCGCGGGTCGTCGACCTGAAGAGCCGCTGGCTGCTCGGGCACAGCGAGCACGTGGCCGAGGTCGCGGAGGCGGCCGGACGGGTCGCGGGCCTGCCCGACGCGGCGCTCGTCGAGCTGCGTTGCGCCGCGCTGCTGCACGACCTGGGCCGGGTCGGTGTGTCGAGCGCCGTGTGGGACCGTCCTGGGCCGCTCGGGGTCGCCGAGCTGGAGCGCGTCCGGATGCACACGTACTGGACGCAGCGCGTCCTGGAACGGGTGCCCGCGCTGGCATCGCTGGCCGGTGTCGCATCCGCGCATCACGAACGGGTCGACGGCGGCGGCTACCACCGTGGCTTCCCGGCCGCCGCGCTGTCGCAACCGGCCCGGATCCTGGCGGCCGCCGACGTCCTCGCCGCGCTGACGGAGCCCCGGGCCTACCGGCCGGCCCACGATGCGGCACAGGCGGCGAAAGTGCTGGCGGCGCAGGCCGACGCCGGCGGGCTGGACCGCCACGCGGTCGCCGCCGTCCTGGAGGCCGCCGGGCTTCCCCGGCCGCGGCCTGTGCTGCCGGCGGGCCTCACCGAGCGAGAGGCCGAGGTGCTGCGGCACGCCGCCCGTGGGCTCAGCAACCGGGAGATCGGTGCCGAGCTGACCATCTCGGCACGGACCGTCGGCCACCACCTCGCGCACATCTACGACAAGACCGGCCGCCGGACGCGCGCCGGCGTCGCCCTCTTCGCGATGGAGCACCGCCTGCTCCCATAGGCACCCTTCCGGCCGTGCCCGTGGCGTGGCGCACCCGCGCCGGATAGGTCGATCGACCGATGCCCGGGGCGGCTCCGCTGGCCGACCGTGTCCGTCGGCGCCCGAGCGGGCGCCGACGGACATCACCGGCGCCAGGCCGGGCACCGCCTCGGGAGGATCACCATGGCAGCGACCACGACCACGACGACGGAGCCGACGACCGGCACCAACGGAGCCGCCGGCACCGGCAGCGGCGCCGGCGCCGGCGGTGATGCCGGCGCCAGCCAGCGGGCGGCGCACGAGGCCACGGTCCAGGAGATCTACCAGGCCTTCGGCAGCGGCGACATCCCGGCGATCCTGGCGCGGCTCGCGGACGACGTCAGCTGGGACGCGGACTGGAAGGACTACTCCGCGCACCGCGCCCCGGTCGTCCCCCACCTCGCCGCCCGCCACGGCCGGGCTGGCGCCGCGGAGTTCTTCACCCTGCTCGGCGGCTACACGGTCCATGACTTCGCGGTCCTCGGTCTGCTCAGTGGTGACGACGCCGTGGCGGCGAGGATCAGGGTGGCGTTCACCGTGCCCGGCGGCGGGACCGTCGAGGATGAGGAGATCCACCTGTGGGTCTTCGACGAGCACGGCCTGGTCCGCTCGCTACGGCACTACTCCGACACCGCCAAGCACCGCGCCGCCATCCCCACCCCCACCCCCACCCCCACCGCGGACTGACCGCCCGGCGCGCGAGGACGGGTCCGGCGGGGTACGTGGGGGCCCCGCCGGGATCCGTGCAATCCGTGCAGGCCCCCCACTCAAGTGCCGCCGGTCAGGGGCGGCCGGCCACGGCCGAAACCCCCTACCTGCCAGGATGACGACGCATTGAATCGGGGCGCGCCCCGGTGCGGTGTCTCGGTCGGGCGGATCCGTTTGACACAGCGATCCGCTGTCGCCGGTGAGCGGTGGCAGGATGCACCGACATGGGAGACAGCACCTTCACCGTGCAGCGTTCGACGACCATTCACGCATCGGCTGAGCAGGTCTTCGACCAGATAACCAACTTTCACCACTGGCGTGCCTGGTCGCCATGGGAGGACATGGACCCCAACCTGACCCGCACCTACTCGGGGCCCGAGTCAGGCACCGGCGCGTCCTATGCCTGGTCCGGTAACCGCAAAGCCGGCCAGGGGAACATGAAGATCACGGATGTCGACCGCCCCAGGACGCTGCGGATCGAGCTCGTCTTCGAGAAGCCGTGGAAATCTCGCAACGGCGTGCTGTTCAGCATCGAGCCTGCGGGCGACGGCTCTCAGGTCACCTGGTCGATGACGGGGCCCAGGCCGTTGATGTTGCGGCTGATGGGATTCGTCATGTCGATGGAGAAGATTGTCGGCCCCGACTTCGAGAAGGGCCTCGCCCGCTTGAAGACCGTCACCGAGATGTCGACGGCGTCCTGAGCCCACGACGCCAGGCCACGTCGTACCACGGCAAGGAGCGACGGCCGGGCTCGGAACGACTGCGGCCACTTGGAGCCGCTGCGGCCGCCCGGATGATGCAGACGGCGCCGAGACAGGACGGGTGGTAGCGCCTCGCGGATCCCTTGTCCCCCATTCGGTACTCACCCGGTGAGTCCACGAGGTAAATTGGCGCTAATCGACACGCTTGGGGAGGGCAAGTGTCACGATTCGATCCCTGCGCTGTGGCGCCAGACGTCGCCGTTGTGGGCTATGACGACCCGGTCTACGTCGACTCGGGTCTCATCGACCTGAGCGCCGTCGACGTCGGGTACCTGGCCGCCACCGGTCATTGTTCACCGGATTCGGCGCTCGGTCGCTCGGTCGCTCGGGTTCTCGCCCTCGCCGCGAACCGGGATGCGGGCGTGTCCGATTTCTCGAACTCGATCTGACGGCCGGCTTCGCCGTGCTGCCCATCGTCGGGCCGGTGTCCAATCGGCGGCCAGCAGCCGCCGAATGGCCGCGGGACCTGCTCGACGTGGCCGCGCTGCGGGATCGTGGCTGGCAGCCCGTCCCCATCCGGCAGTTCGTCATCAAGATTCACAGCCGTTGCAACCTGGCCTGTGACTACTGCTACGTCTACGCGATGGGGGACGATACCTGGCGGGACCAGCCACGCGTGATGCCGGAGGCTGTCACGGCCGCGGTCGTACGGCGGATCGCCGAGCACGCCGCGGCGCACCGACTGGCCCGCGTGCAGGTCGTCCTGCACGGCGGCGAGCCGCTGCTCGCAGGCCAGGAGGCGCTGTGCTCCCTGGCCCGGAGGCTGCGCCAGGCCGTGGCTGCGCCGACCCAGGTCGTCGTCACGGTTCAGACCAACGGTGTCCGGCTCGACGAACCGTTCCTGCGGGCCCTTCTCTCGCACGACATCGGCGTGAGCGTGAGCTACGACGGCTCGACCGGCGGCGAACGCCGGCCCTTCGCCGGCGGGGCGGCCAGCGGCCCGGCGGTCATCCGTGCGCTGCGACTGCTCGGCGAATACCGCTTCCGAAGGATCTTCCGGGGGATTCTCTGCACCGTCAGCCTGGACGCTGACCCGGCTGCCACTCTGGACGAGCTGGCCGCATTCGGACCGCCGCGGATCGACTTCCTGCTGCCGCATGGAAACTGGTCCGCCCCGCCGCCCGGGCACGAATCCGGGGAGGTGGCCGCGCCGTACGGCGCGTGGCTGGCCCGCGCCTTCGACCGCTGGTACGACGCCCGGCCCTGCCCCACCGACGTCCGCCTGTTCTCGGAAATCATCAACCTGCTGCTCGGTGGCAAGAGCCAGACCGAGTCGTTGGGAACGTCGCCGGCCGATCTCGTCGTCGTGGAGACGAACGGCGCCCTCGAGCAGGTCGACTCGCTCAAGTCGGCGTACCCGGGAGCCGCGGCGACCGGGCTGACGATCACCGGACACTCGTTCGACGACGTCCTCACGCACCCGGGGATCGCGGCCCGCCAGCTCGGAGTGGACGCGCTCGCGCCAGCCTGCCAGAGCTGCCGGATACGGGACGTCTGCGGCGGCGGTTACTACCCGCACCGGTACCGGGCTGGCAGTGGGTTCCGCAACCCCTCGGTGTACTGCGCGGACCTGCTGGCCCTGATCGAGCATGTGCGCGGGCGGGTCGCCCAAGATCTTCGGGCCGCTCCCACGGTGGGCCGGTGACCGGCGGCACGCACCGCATCTCGCTCGCCGAGTTCGACGCCCTCGCCGCGGGCGAGGGCAACGCCTCCGGAGTGCTCCGCGCGGTCGAGGGCAGTCTGCGCCTGGTGCTTCTCCATACCGTGATCACCGCCGCCCGACGGCACCGACCAGACGAGCTCGCCGAAAGCGGTGCCGCCGCTGGTCTCGATCTCATCACGGAGTTGCATCGGGTCGACCAGGCCGCGGTCACCGAGGCGCTCCTCCATCCGCCGCTGGGCACCTGGGGCATGCATTGCCTGCACCGGCTGGGCGGCGGCGTCGAGCCCCCCGGGCCGAGCGAGGGAGGAACGGGCGAGGCTGTCGACGACGGACCATCGCTCGCCGCCGACCTCGGTTACCTCGCCGGCGCGGCCGCCGCCGCCGCCGTCCGGGTGGGGATACCGTTCGAGCTGCGGGTCCTGGCCCGGGACGGCTTGGTGCACCTTCCGGGCCTTGGCACCGCGGCCGTCGGGAGCGACGGCTGGTACGTGATCCACGGCGGGTCCTCCGGGACGGTGGTCGCCGGCCCTGGCCTCGGCCGCGAACCGATCCGGGTCGATGCGGCCGACGAGCGCTGGCTGCCGGTCCGGCGACTGCGCAGCATGGTGGACGGCCTCGGACTCGACGTGGCGTTGGACGACGTCGACCCCTTCCGTGGCTTCGGCGGCCTCGCGCCCCGGCCGCGCCTCGACCAGGCCACCGTGGGGGCCTGGGAACGTCGGCTGGACGAGGCCTGGCGGCAGCTCGTCCGACATCACCGGCCCCAGGCCGAAGTGATCCGCGACTATGTCACCTGTCTCGTGCCGACGCACGAAGGGCCGACCGGGCAGGAATCGAGCGGAAGCTCAGGGCACGCCTTCGGCGCTGTCGCGTTGACCACCCCGTCGGGCGGGCCCGCGTTCGCCCTCGCGCTCGTGCATGAGACACAGCACGGCAAGCTGTCGGCGCTGTCCCACCTGGTCCGCCTGGTGGACGGGACGTCACCGACGCCCTGTTACGCGCCTTGGCGGCCCGACCCACGGCCGCCAGGCGGGCTTCTTCAGGGTTGTTATGCCTATCTGGGCGTCACGGACTACTGGTTGCGCAGGCGTGCGGCACTCGAGGACGCCGACGAGCACGGGGCTCCGCGTAGGCAGGCGGACTTCGAGTTCGCCCGCTGGCGCCAGGCCGTGCTGGCGGCACTCGACTCCGTCGTCGGGTCCGGCCAGCTGACCCGGCACGGGGAGCGGTTCGTCGACGGCATGCGGCAGCGTCTGGGGCCGATGCTCGACGTGCCGGTCCGGCCCTGGATCGAGCGCCTCGCCGCCGACGTCGCCGCGAGCCACCTGGCCGGATGGCAGCTTCGCAACGTCATCCCGGACGAGGCGGCGACCGAGCTGACGGCCGCGGACTGGCGGGCCGCGACGCCCTCGCCCCGGGGCCTGCCGCCCGCGCGGGTGCCACCGACCGGGGCGCGCCACGTCCGGGACGTCCGAGAAAAGCTCGCCCATCTGCGTATCCAGGACCCTGATCGGTTCGCAGAGCTGGCGTCGCGGCCGGCTCTGCTGGCACTCGAGGTAAGCGGCGCAAGGCCCGGCGACGTGCTGCTGATCGCCGGGCACCACGCCGAGTCGGCCGCGAGCTACGTGGCAGACATCCAGGCCGGTGACCCGGGCGACGGGTGGGCGGGGCTGGCGGCGGCGAGCAGGCGGATGGACGGGGCCGGAGCGGAGGGTTTGTACCTCCGCCCGGCCCACGTGGCAGCCCTGCACGGAGCCGTCCGGCGGACAGCGAACGCCCCGGATCCGCTGGCGCTGGCGCGCTGGCTCGGTCGTTCCACGGAACTCACCTCGCCAGCGCCGCCAGGCTGGGGACCCGAGTAAGAACCGGAAGGGTGGTGCCGCCTCGGCGGCACCACCTCAGGTGGCGAACGGCTACAGCGGCGGCGGCTCGAAGTCGAAGTCGACCCGTCGGCCGGCGGCCGCCGCCTGGACGTCCGGATGGTCCGCCTTGAGCTCGGCGGTGTACCGCGCGATCGCGTCCGTCTGGCGCCGCTTCCCCTCTTCCGTCTCTCCCAGGGCGAGCAGGTCGAGCGCGAGGTTCGCGGAGCACGCAATCGTGTGCGGATGCTTCGGGCCCAGCAACTTCTCGAGCCCGAGAAGCGCCTCCTCGTCCAGCCGCCGCGCCGTGTCCCAATCTCCCATCTCCGCGTGCACGTTGGCGAGGTTGAACACGCAGGTCAGCGAGAAGTGATGCTCCCGGCCGAGGCTTCCCTCCAGAGCCGCGCGGGATTCCAGCAGCAGCTGCCGGGCCTCGTCGACCTCGCCGAGCTGGCGCTGCACCAGGGCCAGGTTGAGGGCACATCCGTATACATAGGGGTGGCTGGGGACGAGCGCCTCCTTGTACCGGTCCACCGTCTTGCGGATCCGGTCGGCTGCCGACTCCCACTCCTCCATGGCTCGCAGCGCGTTGCCCAGGTTCATGGCGGCCGCGAGCACGTCGAGCTGCTGCTCGTCGAAGGTCGCCACGTACCTTTCATGGACCTCCTGGCCGAGGGCGAGCGCGGACTCGAAGTCACCGGCCTTGCGGCGGGCGACCGAGAGGTCCTTCGCCGCCAGCAGCACCGACGGGTGGTTCTCGGTGAACCGCCCGCCGGATGTCAGCAGGGCCTGGTAGCGGGCGTATGCCTGCTCGGCGAGCTTCCGGCCGGCGACATAGTCCCCGGCCTGCCGCATGTCCCGCGCCCAGGCGCTGAGCGAGAAGATCACCGATGGGTGGTTGTCCGCTCCGTAGAAGTCGAGCCGGTCGCGGTAGTTTCGCTCGTCCAGCTCTCGGGCGGCCTTGTAGTCGCTGTTGAGCCCATGATCGACCGCCAGGTTGTTGGCGATGTTGAACGTTCTGGGATGCTCGTCGGTGAAGGTCTGCTTGTGGCGGGCGAGGGATTCCTCGTCAAGTTTCTGCGCCGCCGCGAACTCCCCGCGGACCCGCAGGTCGGCGCCGTAGCCACTGGTGACGACGAGGGTGTCATCATCCGCGTCCCCGAGGGCGGCCCGCATCTGTTCCAGCGTGGGCCGGCGCAGGTTGTAGGCCTCCTCATAGCGGCCGAGCTGCCACAGGACGTCCGACTTGAGTGAACGCATCCGCAGCACATCTCGGTCGCCGCCACCGGAGTCGGCGACCCACCGCCCGAGTGCCGTGTCCAGCAGCTCCAGGCAGGTCGTGTAGTCACCCGTCTCGTACAGGTACTGCACGATGTTGGAGTACAGCCGCCGCACGTCGGGATGGGTGCTCGACACGACCTCGGCCGGCACCACGTGTGCCAGCAGTTCCTCGAACTTCGGCCAGTTGGTCGGGTCGCTGGCGTCGAGTGGGTCGGCGGCCGCCAACAGTTCGTGGACCTCACGCTGCATGCCGGCGGACTGCCCCTCGTCGAGTTCATCGCGGATAAGTTTTTGGATGAGCCGGTGTACTTGGACCGTCTTCTTCCGGTTGTCGATCCGGGCCAGCGCGTACCGGCCCAACTCCCGCATCGCGCGGCTAATCAGGATCGGGTCCTGGAGAGAAGCACGAATCGGCGAGTCGATCACGGTTCGGCCACGGTCGAACACCTCGCGCGGGATCGGCTCCGGGCCGAAGAAGGCGCAGCGGCGCAGCAGGTCCATCGCGAACGGCATCTGCTCGCTGAGGCGGCTCACGGACAGGGCCCACGCTGCGGCGACCGGAACCGGGTAGTCCGACGGCGAGTTCTCCGCCAGCAGCTTGCTGGCTTCCTCTTGCAGCAGTCGCAGGTAGTCCGCCACGAGCATGCCGGTCTCGGCCTGGAGAGCGCCGGCCTGCTCGAGAGCCAGCGGAAGGTCACCGAGCTCGTCGGCCAGACGATCGGCGTCGTCTCTGCCGATGCCTGGCACCCGGCGGCTCAGGAAGGCCAGGCTCTCGGAGCGGGTGAACACGTCGACCTCGACGACGTCCGCCTGGCTCTCCCACCGGTGGTTGCGAGAAGTTACGAGCACGTGCCCCGGCGAGTGGCTGGTTCCCTGGATGAGCCGCGGCATCAGGTCCTGGATGGTCTCCGGCTGGTCCGCGTTGTCGAAGATGAGAAGCCAGCGGGCATACGGCACGCCGGTTCGCAGTGCGTCCAGCACCGCGGGGACCGCTTCTTCGAGCCGCCCAGGAGCGACCCCGCTCAGGCCGAGCCTCGGCGCGAGGCCTGCCAGCGCGGAGCGGGCAAGCGGCTGCTGGTCCGCCGAGACCCACCACACGAGGTCGTAGTCCTCGGCGTACCGGTAGGCGTACTCGACAGCGAGCTGGGTCTTACCGACCCCACCCAGGCCGTGCAGTGTGTGCGGGAGCACCGCGGTGACCTTGCCGGTGAGCCGCTCGCGCAGCTCCTTCAGCAGACTCTCCCGGCCGGTGAAGTTCTTGTTGCGCTGGGGAACGCTTCCCCAGATGAACGGCACGCCTCGAGTCACCGGAGAGGTTGTGTCCTCCGTGTCCGTGTCCGTCACTGGGGCCCCCGCCTGCTCGTTCAGTTCCAGATGTTGTGTGATGATACGCTGGTACGTCGTTCAATCAACGGCAACAGGCCCAGCAAGTCGGCCACTGCGGCCGCATCAGGTCCGAGCAGCCGCATCAGGTCCGACCATTTTCCAATGTGCACCCCGGCTGACCTGGACCACCTGGGACTGAGGATACCCAGTCGCCCTTCCGAACCGAAGACCGTCACGTGACCAGGAATCCACTCCCCGTCCGCGACCGCACCCGGACCGCCGCCCGGCAACTGTTCCCTGCACTCTTATCAGGCCCGCTGCGCGGCCTGTCAAGCCGGACGTGCCGAACGTCGCGCATCCGGTTGCGGCGCGCGGTAACGCTGCGCTGGCGTTTCCGGCAGGCAGGCGCGCAACGCACGGATGACCCTCGACCAGGCAACACAGCGTTAATATGACAACCAGGAAAATAGGCAGGGGTTGGTGACGTGACTGGAGCCAGCGCGAGAGCCAGCAGCAGGTGGCCAGACGAGGCGTGGCCAGGCGAAACGTCCCACGGCTAGCGCTCGACGGCTGGCACGGTGCCGCGTCCGGTGCCACCGTTGATGGAGGGTTGCGACGAACAGCCGTGACACCCGGGCCGCCGGACGCAGGAGGCGGGTGGCCACTAGCTTGTGTGCTGTCAGGTGCCGGCAAGCATGTCGCGACGTGATGGGGCGGGATACGGGCGTGAGGGGGATGGGCAGACCTGTCGCGGATGTCATGGTCTACAGGGCATCCGCGCGCGAGTCGGCCACCGGTGGGCGCATCGGCCGGTGCGCGGTGCGGCCTGTCCGCTCGCCGGCCAGAAGTGGCAGGAGCAGGACGCGGCTCAGGAGCGCGATGTGACGGCGCGACTGGTTTCCACGACGAACCCCTATGTGGGCGACCGGCCCTACCGGACCCACGAGGCCGACATCTTCTGCGGCCGAGACAGCGCCTCGCATGAGCTGGCTGATCTCTGCGTGAGCAGCAGGGTCGTCGTGCTACACGGCGCGTCGGGCGTAGGCAAGACCTCTTTGGTGCAGGCCGGCGCCATGCCCCTGCTCCGGGCACGAGCGCGGGCGCGGGAGATCGGCGTACTTCCCATTGGCCGGGTGACTGGCCGGCTGCCCGTGCCGACGGCCGCCCTTCCCGAGCACAACCCGTACACAGTCGCTCTTTTGTCATCGTGGTCGCCGGCCGAGTCGCCGGGGCAGCTGGCCGGCGTCTCGATCGCCGAGTTCATCCGCCGGCAACGCGATTCCGGAAACGTCCGTGCCTCCCGGCCGACGGTCGCCATCATCGACCGGCTGGACAGTGCCGTACACGCCTCCGGTCAGGCAAGCGTCAACCGGCTCGCTTTCTTCGACCAGTTGGCCGAGTTGATCGAAGATTTTCCGGACATCCGACTGATGGTCTGCGTCCGGGACGAGTCGCTGCCCGATCTCGAGCCACTCGTCGACCGTCTGCGTAGCCAGACGCCGGTAATGCTTCACCTGCCCCGACTCGCCCCCGACGAGGCTTTTAGGGCCATTGTCGAGCCACTGGCCGGATCGGCCCGGTCGATTTCCGTCGATGCGGCGGAAGAGCTGCTGCACATGATCCGCAGCGAGGCTGCCACCGGGGTCTTCGCCGACCATCGCTCGGTGCTGGCCAACTGGGTCGAGCCGGTCCTGGTGCAGATCGCCTGCCACGCACTGTGGGTTGGGCTGCCGGCCGACCTGTCCCTGATCAGAGCCGACGACGTGCGCCGGTACGCCGACGTCGACGGTGCGATCGGCAGGTTCGTGGCCACCGCGGTAGCCGAGGTGGCCGACCTCTTTGGCGAGCGGCCGATGCGGCTGGCCGAGTGGCTGCGCCAGACGAGCCGGTCCCGGCCGGGCAGCGCTGCGGCCTGGACGGCGAAGGCCGAGTCCCCGCCCGCGTCGGTGGTCCGGGCGCTCGTGGACCGGCACGTGATCCGCCACCCGGCACCGGAGGACGGCTCCTCACCACCCGGCGAGCGCGGCGGCCCGGTCCCGCTGAGCGGGCGGTTCCACGCGTCGCTGCAGTACCCGGCCGTCGGGCCGGAACCGAGCCAGGCGGCCGGCGCGGCTCTCCTGGAGGCAGCGGAGGCGGCATTCGCCGACAACGACGTGGTGCTGGCCGAGCGGCAGGCGACGCGGGCCACCGCGGCGCTGGAGACCGCAAGTCCGCGGGACCGTGGGCGGGCCGAGACCCTGCTCGGCGACGTGCTGTTCCGCTTCGGCCGGCTCGACGACGCCCGCGACAAATACCGGCTGGCCGCCGCGTACTACGAGATGGCACAGGACCACGCGACAGTTGGCTGGCTGCTCGCCGCCGAGGGACGCCTCCTGGTGGAGGAGGGGCGCTATTCGAGTGCCACGGAGCAGCTCGGCGCCGCGGTGCAGCGGTTGCCAGCCGAGCTGGCTGTGAAGATCGAGCTTGCTCAGGCCCTGCGGCTCGCCGGCAATCTGCGGGCCGCGGCGGCCTGCTTCGGCTCAGTGCTCACGATCGCGCCGGACGCGGTCGAGGCTCTGGCCGGTCGGGGCGAGGTGAACGCAGCCCTGCACGACTATGCCGATGCCCTCCGTGACCTGGAGAAGGCCCAACGACTGCGGCCGGGTATCGGTTCTCGGCCCACGGTCCTCAGGGCACGCGAGAGCGCGATTAACGGCCTGGACGTCACCCAGCCGCGTTCCATCAGTCAGACGTGAGCCGCAGCGCCGGTTGCGGGACCGGAACCTGCCAGTGCGCCATCATCTGAACGCGGTCGTCGTGAGGTCCGTCGCCAGGGAGGACCTCGATCCTGGCGGCCGTCGTCCTGACGACAGCCGGATCCTCGGAACAGCAGGCACAATGGCGACAGGCACAACGATGGAGTGCCGACCGTTCGCTCCGCGGACCGGACTCGCCGCACCACGGGGGTGCAGGTGGTCGAGCCAGCCTGCTTTTTCAGCTATGCGCACGTAGACGAGGATCAAGGCGGTGGACAGCTCGGGCTGCTCCACCGCCTGCTCACTCATGAGCTGCGGGTGCAGTCCGGGCGAGACTTTCCCGTCTTCCGAGACCGTGATCATCTCACCTGGGGCCAGGCCTGGGAGGAGCGGATCTACAGTGTCCTCGACGCCGCCAACGTGCTACTGCCGATCATCTCGCCCAGCTATCTCCAAAGCGAGCAGTGCGTCGCGGAACTACGATGGTTCCTGAGCCGAGAACGGCGCCTGGGCCACGCCGGGCTGATCCTGCCGATCTACTGGATCGACATCGGGCCACTCGCCCCGCAGGCCCACCCGGGCGTCGAAGACGTGGTGGCAGTGCTGGCCGAGCGGCAGTTCGACGACTGGCGGGACCGGCGCTTCCACGTGGCGCGGCACCCCGAGGCGTTCGAGCCACTGGCCAGGCGAATCCGTGACGCTTTCCCAAAGGTCGTAGATCAGAGCGCCCATCGCGCCCCAGTGCCGACCGGCCCGGCCATGGTCGCCCGTGACGCCGCCGCGGACACAGCAGGTAAGGCGTTGATTCGGTCCGTGGGCGTGCCACCCGTCGAACCCGCCCTCCGCCAGGCCGTGACCGTGCTTCACCTGCCGAACCTGCGGATCGGCGATGCCGCCACGCTGCCGCAGGCTTTCGGCCAAGATCTCGTCGACGACCTCCAGCGGACGGTGAACGACGAACACTGGAGCCCGCCCGACCTGGTCGTGGTGACCGGAGACCTCACGGCGACCGCCCGCAAGCAGGAGTTCGTCCGGGCCGCGGAGGTGCTGGCCTTTCTGGCCGAGGCGCTGGCGATACCGCGGGAGCACATCGCGGTCGTCCCGGGCCCCCGGGACGTGAACCTCGACCTGTGCCGCGGCTACTTCGCGTCCTGCGCCGGCCATGACGTCGAGCCGCAGCCGCCGTACTGGCCGAAGTGGATGCACTACCGGGCGCTGCTGACCGACCTCTACCAGGACACAACCGACTGCGGCTTCATGGTCGACCAGGAGTGGTCGCTGTTCGAGATGCCGCACCTGTCCACGGCCGTAGCCGGCTTCAACACGACCTTCGCGACCAGCCATGAAACTCCGCCCGCGGGCTCGCCCGGTGCTGAGCGCGCGGTCTCCCTCGGACCGGGGCAGGCGGCCTGGTTCGACGCGGCGTTGGCGCCGTGGGAGCAGCGCGGCTGGCTACGGATCGGCGTCCGCCACCATGCTCCCAGCCACACAGCTCCCGGCCACACAGCTCCCGGCCGCGCACGGGGCCCATCCGGTCCTGCGTTTCCTGGCGCGGAACGTCCGTGGGTGGACGAGCCGGTAGAGCATGCCGGGCGGCTGAATCCGGAGCCCGGCACCGCCCGGCTCAACCTGCTGCTGCACGGCGGCCCGCGGCGAGCGAGCCTGCCGGCCCGGCCGGGGTCGGCGGATCCCGGCGGGCCGCTCGTCCTCGGCGTCTACCCGGACCGCCCGCAGCCCGCCAGCACCGGCCATTACCAGCTGCTGCGCGTCGAGGCTGACGGCGTGCACCGCGTCCTGCGGGAGTACCGGCCGCAGCAGGGCGGATGGGGTCCACCCGGAGACGGGGAGCCGGCCGGGCCTGTCTTCTGGCGGCGGAACTGGCGGGACGTCGGAACGGCCCTGCCCCGGCCCTCGGGCCGCCCGGCCGTCGAACGGCCGCTCGCGCACGAGTCCGGGCCAGCGCTGCCGCCCGTCGAGGCCTCGCCGCCGGACGGTGACGCTCCCGGGCTGGCCGAGGCCACGCCGCCCGCCAGCGCGGGCGACGCCGACGGCTTCCTGGCTCGGGTCGTCGAGGCGACCCACCTGCGCAAACCCGGCGCAACGGTGACGGTCCTGCGCTCGAAGGTGGGCGGCGCGCCCTATCTCCGGGTCGCGCTGGCCCAGGACGGCGTCATCCGGCAGTTCGCCGTCGGGATCTGTGAGAACGGCGTCGACGAGTCCCAGGTGCTCGCGTTCGCCGACGGCGTGCACCGCTCGTACGCCGCCACCGACCCCAACCTCGTCTCCGAGCTCGTCTACAGCGGCCAGCGAGCAGCTGACAGCCTGGTCGCGGCGGCGATCCGACAGGGCATCCAGCTGACCAGCTATCTGGAGTACCAGGGGTTGTATGACCTGCGGCCCTATCTGACCCGGCAGGCTGCCCACCTGGCCGCCGACACCCGGTACCGGCCGTCGCTGTACGTCCCGCAGCGCCTCGCCTGGCTCGAGCCCACCGGCGAGCGGATCGCCGACGGGGCCCTCGACCAGGTCGTCGACGCGCTGGCTGGCGACGGCGCCCGGGTCGTCGTCCTGTTGGGCGGGGCGGGCCAGGGCAAGACGTTCCTGCTGCGCGAGCTCGTCCGCGTCCTTCCACACCGGTGCCCCCATCTGACGCCGGTGCTGGTCGACCTACGCGGCCTGGAGAAGGCACATTCGCTGGACCAGCTGCTCGCCATGCACTTCATGGCCGCCGACGAGCAGCGTTTCGACCGCCAGCAGTTCCGGTACCTGCTGGGGGCAGGGCGGCTCGTGCTGCTGTTCGACGGGTTCGACGAGCTGTCGTTTCGGGTGACCTACGAGAAGGCAGCGGAACACCTCGACCGGCTGCTGGCCGGCGCCACCGGCGACGCGAAGATCGTCATCGCCAGCCGCCTCGAGCACTTTCGCTCGACTGACCAGGTGCGTACCGCGCTTGGCCGCCGGGTCGAGCTGGAGCCGCGAAGCCGGCTCGCCCGGCTGGAGAGGTTCACCGAGGAACAGATCCTCGAGTTCCTCGTCAACCTGTTCAGCGCCGCCGACGACCCAGCCGGCGGCGCTGACACCAACGCCAGCAGCGGTGGTGGCGGTGGCGGTGAGCCAAGTTTCGACGGCACGGCCGAGCGGCGCGCGAGGGAACGGCTCGCGGCGATCCGCGGCGTGCGCAATCTCGTCGACCTCGCCCGCAACCCGCGAATGCTCGGATTCGTCGCGACCCTCGACCCCGAGCGGCTGCGGCGGGTCGCCAAGCCCGACGGCGGGTCCGACGCAACCGGGCTTTACCGCGAGCTGGTGTCCGACTGGATCGACTTCGAGGTGGCCAGAGCCCGGCCGCCCGGCGCGGCCGAGACCCTGGACTTCGCCGCGCGATGGCGGATGGTGACCGCGCTCGCCGTGCGCATGTGGCGCAGCGGGACCGGCACCGTCAGCCTCGAGGAGCTCACCAGCACCGCCGCCGCCACCCTCGCCGCGCTCCTGGAGCCGGGCCTGGAGCTTGACCAGGCCACCCACCTGGCCGGCTCGGGGACCCTGCTGACCCGCGGCGAGGACGGGCGTTTCGGGTTCGTGCACGACTCGGTCCCCGACTACCTGGTCGCCGCGGACCTGGCCACCCAGCTGCGCACCGGCAACCGGCCCAGGACGCTGGCCCTGCACGAGATGTCCCCGCTGATGGTCGAGTTCCTCGTCTCCGAGACCGGGCAGGAGGCGGCGCGAGGCTGGGCCCGGTCCGTGCTGGGCGCGGGAGTGCCCGCCGGCCCCGAGCGGACCAACGCGCTGGCCGTGGCGCGCTTCCTCGGCGAGTCGGGCCTCGCGGACAGCGGGCTCACCGCCGGCCGGCACGAGGCCCTGGACCTGTCCGGCCGCCAGTTGCACGGCGTCGACCTGACCGGCTCCACGCTGGCCGGCTGCACCGTCACCCACGCGGACCTCACCGGCGCGGACCTCACCGGCGTCACCGCCTCCGGCTGCGACTTCACCGGCGCCAGTCTCGCGGGGGCACACCTGGTCGGCGCGCGGCTCGAGTACTGCAGTCTCGCGGAGGCCGACCTCACCAGCGCCGACCTGACCGACGCCACGCTGGTGGGATGTTCGCTGGTCGGCGCGGTCGTGACCGGCTCCCGGTGGGAGGGCGCAGCGCTGATCGCGCCGAACCTCGACGATCGGGTGGGTGCCAGCCCGGAGCTGGCCGACGCGGCCGTGGTCGGACGCGACCGAGCCAAGGCCGCGGTCGCCCCCGAGCCCGGAGCGCTGGCGCTGGCATTCACGGCGGATGGCACCCGGCTGCAGGCACTCGTCGCCGCTGGCACCGTGATCAGCTGGGACTGCCGGACCGGGGCCGCGTCCAGGCCAGCTGCTGGGCCGCGGCTCGTGACCGGCCTCTCGCCCACGGGGTCTTCGCCGGCGCCATCCGTCACGGTGGCGCCAGGTGGCCAGCGAGCGGCCGGTCGGCTCGACGGTCGGCTCGACGGCCGGCTGGAGGTCGTCGACCTCGTCACCGGCGTGAGCCACCCGGTCAGCGGCCCCGGCAGCGACGCTGTCCGCGCACTCACGTTCAGCCCGGACGCGGCTCTGCTTGCCGGCGGCGACGACGAAACGATCACACTCTGGAATGCCGACACCGGCGACGCGCTCGTTCGCCTGGCCGCGCCGCGCGGCGGCACCGCGGCACTCGCCTTCCGCTCCGACGGTGGCCTGCTCGCGGCCGCGGGCGGCGGCCGGGATCTGCTCGTCTGGGAGTCGGCGACCGGTACCGTCCACGCCCGCCTCACCGTCCCGGGACGGAGTGCCGTAGCACTGGCCTTCGCGTCGCACGGGCAGCTCGCGTGCCTCGACGAGCAGGGGCGGGTCTGTCTGGTGAACATGCTCAACAGCCGGCCGGTCTCTGCACTGGCTGGTTCGGTGGGAGCCGCGGGGCGGCTGTGCGTGAGCCCGGATGGCACGCTGCTCGCAGCTGGCGGCGAGGAACGCCTCCTGCTCTGGGACCTCGCCGACGGCTCGCCGCGGGCCCGGCTCGTCGGCCACATCGGCAAGGTGTCGGCGGTGGCATTCTCGCCCGACGGCGAGCTGTTGGCCTCCGCCGGCGATGACGGCACGATCCGCTTGTGGAGCCTGCGACCAGCCGAGAAGAGCAAGGTGGTGGCGGCGGACGGCCGCGCGGTGCTCTCGCTCGCCTGCCGCCCTGACGGGTCCCAGGTCGTCACGGGTGGCGCGTCGGTCCAGGTCTGGCCGGTGGCCGTCGACGGCCCGGTGGAGCAGCTGGCCGAGCCCGGTCCGTGGATCCGCTCGGTCGCGTACTCCCCCGATGGCGCAGTCCTCGCCTATGGCGGCGACGATGGGGTGACGCACCTGCGCCGGATCTCGCGTCCACCGGACGGCGGGCCGGCTCAGAAGAGTGTGGCGGCGGGCCCACCGCTGCGGCTCGAGCGTCATGGCGCGGCGATCCACGCCGTGGCGTTCTCACCGGACGGCGCCCAGCTGGCCACCGCCGGCGGAGACGGCACCGTACGCCGCTGGGACGCCGCCACTGGTGCGGAGACCGGCCCAACCATCATCACGCCCTGGGCATTGGCCGTCGCCTTCGCGCCAAGCGGTCAGCGGCTGGCCACCGGCGGCAGCGACGGCCGGGTCCGGATCTGGGACGCCGGGTCCGGGCGCCAGCTCACCCAGCAGCCCAGCCGCGCCTACTGGGTGCGGGCCGTCGCCTTCTCCTCGAACGGGAAGCTTCTGGCCAGCGGCGGCGACGACGGCATGGTCCGGCTGTGGGACGGGATGACCGGCCAGGACCGCGGTCTACTCCCCTGCTACACCCAGGCGGTGGCCTGCGTGGCGTTCTCGCCGGACAGCTCCCGGCTGGCCAGCGGCGGGCAGGACGGCACGATCCGGATCTGGGACCTGGACGGTGGCCCGGACGGACCCCGGGAGCTGGCGGTCCTGCGCGGCCACGCCGAGTGGGTCTGGTCAGTCGCGTTCACGCCGGACGGCACCGGGCTGGTCAGCGGCGGCAGCGACGGCACGGTCCGGCGTTGGCGGCTGCCGTTCACCCCGGCCGCCACACTGGTCCACCTGCCGCCGGATGGCTGGGCCGTCCTGCGGCCGGACGAGTCCTACAAGCTGCAGGGGAACAGCGGTGGTCGGCTGTGGTGGTCGGTGCGGCACCGCCGGTTCGAGCCCGGCGAGCTCGACGGCCATCTGCCGGCGGTACGCCGGCTGCCAGCGGACTTGCCGCTGCCGTGACGCGATGCGCGCTGGCCATAGCCTCGAAACCCTGGTGGGGCCGAACGCATGCGAGGACACCGATACGGCGGAAGGATGACGGGCATGATGGACAACCTGGTCAGGCTCCGGCCCGTCGAGGTATCGGACCTCTGGTTGTTCGAGCGTCAGAGCGTCGATCCGGAGGCGGGGGGCGACTTCAATTGGTCGGGCTTCAGCGACGCCGCGGACGCCGGACGCCGGCATGCCAGGGACGGCTGGCTCGGCCAGGACGATGGCCGTCTCATCGTCCAACGTGATTCCGACGTGACCGGGCATGTGAGCTGGCAGCGGGCGACGTACGGGATTCTCGCCTGGTGGTGCTGGAACATCGGAATCGCGCTGCTGCCGGAGTTCCGGGGGAAAGGCATCGGCACGGCCGCCCAGACGATGCTCGCGGAGTACCTCTTCGAGGTCACCGCCGTCCAGCGGATCGAGGCCTACACGGATCGAGACAACGTCCAGGAGCAGCGGAGCCTGGAGAAGGCAGGGTTTCTGCGCGAAGGCGTCATCCGGTCGGCGCAATTTCGCCAAGGCCATTGGCGCGACATCGTCATGTACAGCATGCTCAGACCCCTGCCCGGCGCCTGAGCTGCGACTTGTCGCAGCAACTTGTCGCCGCAGCTTGTCGCCTTCATCGAGACGGCGGGTCCGCTGCAGATAACCGGCGTTCGGTTACGATCCGACGCAGCACGGGTCGAACCCGTGTCAGCCAGCGGCGCAGGGGGTGCTGTAGCGAGGGGCGCCGTAGCGAGCGTCCTGCTTCTGACGGAGGAATCGCCGCGGAGCCCCACCGGGATACGCGAGGCCTGAAGGCGCCACGACACGCCACCTGCCAGCTGCCCTGCGGACCGCGCACGGCGACACGACGCCCACACACTCCCGCCCCTCGCCGGCCACAACCAGGACCTCGCTCGGGTCATCCGTGGCGCGCCGACACGATCACCTGACCCCGCGTCGGATTCGAGAGCTCGCCGCGGCCGACCGCGACGGAATCCCAGCGGCCGGTCCGATGTTTTGCGCGAATTGTGGCATGATTTTGTGGCCGTCGGCTCGGGAGCCTGCGCCGAGAGCACCGCGATGTTGTCTCGACGTTCTGATCGGGCGGCCTTGCCGCGCATCAGGCCGCCCAGTTTCCTGACGATGCAGCGCTCCGCGGCTGTTCGCGGCGCGCCAGGTAGACGAAGGGGAATGATGACGAGGGAACGTGTACGTGGGCATGGCCCGGCGAGACCGGGTCCGCACCGTCCGGGGCCGACTGAGCCGATCCGGAACGGACTGGTCGGCGCGGGCACGCTCAGTGGCTCGACCTCGTCTCCCGATCGTTGCCGACACAACGAACCGGTCGGTCAGCTGCACCACGTCACCGCGTCTGTCGCTCTGTGGTCGTATCATTCGCAGCTACCGGGGCGGGGGTCGGGGAACCCGCCGGTAGGCCCATCCCCCCGTCCGACGCGCCGGCGGTGCGCACGCGAGGGGACCGGAGAAAGGACCTGCGCAGTGCCGCGAACCCATCTTTGGGCAAGCCTCCCGGTCCCAGCCCGGACGGTGTGTGGGTGACCCTCGTTGGAGCACGTCCCAAAGGGCCTCGCCCGGACCTGAAGAATGGACCCCAGAAAACGCTGCTGACCCGCCTGAACGAGCTCAACAATCCTTATCGCGTCAGCTACGACATGGTTGCCCGCCAGCTCTGGCCGGATCAGGGTGCCCCCAATGTCCAACGTTCCCGGACGCGGGACCTGAGCCGCCAGTTCCGCGGCGAGAAGGCCATCGAGTGGCCGGTCGTCGAGATCTTCGTCAACCTGCTTTTCACCGCAACCGACCAAGCGCTGACGACCGAGCTCGCACTCCTGCGTGAGCTGCACACGCAGGCCTTCGGAACGACCATCGTCGAGCCCGAGGGCGTTCCGTCGTCGGAACCCAAGAGCGCGCCCATCGACCCGGCCTACGTCGCCGACCTGGAACGCCAGCTCCAGGAGAGCCGAACCCGGGCGTCCTTCGCCACCGCGCTGCTTGTGATCGTGCAGGCGGAGAACACGGCGCTACGCGGCCGTGGCTCGTCCTTCGACTGGTTCAAGGAGCCGAAGCGCCCGAGCAGCAGCGCCGACCAGGCCGCCGAGAACGGCGCCCGCCCGCGCACCGGCAGACGGGCCGTCACCGGCCCCGTTGCCACGGCCGCCCGGGCCGGCGGCGACACCGCGGAGACCACCCGGGCCACCACCACGCCACCCGCGGGCGGTTCCGCGCCGGGGACGGCACGCCGGGAGCCAGGACCTCGCCCCGGCGGCGGCGCGGCGCGATCCGCCGACCCGGCCACCACACCGATTCCCCGGCGCCAGGGCCACCGAACCGGGCAGCGCCGCCGCCCCGGCCCGAACAGGCCGGCCGCGGCCGACGCTCTCCCGGCCGGGGTCCGCACGCCGGCCTACCCCGCCCCCGCGCCGCCGGCCCCCCCGTCGACGCCAGCACCGTTATCGACCCTGGCCCCGTCGTCGACGCTGGCCCCGTCGTCGACCCTCGCGCCGTCATCGACGCTGGCCGCCCTCGCTCGCAGCCGCGCCGCCTCGAGCGCGCTGCGCCACACCCCGGCGACCGATACCACCCCCGAAGACTCCGGCATCGACCTCCTCGTCAGCGGCGAGAAACGACGCCGCGGCAAGGGTCGCTGAACCTCGGCGATCCAGGTCCGCGGGCGGCGCCGTACGGGTCCGCGGGCCGGCCGCGACTCTGAAATCGCTCGTCGGCTCGTCGGACCGAAAGCCGCCGGCCCTGGGCCGCGAAGCCGAAAATGCGCACGTCACCGCCTCCTCCAGAAATTGGCGCGATAGCCGCCACTTGATCTCCCGGACCTGTCAGACAGACCAGATCCCCGGAGACAACGCCGCGATCAAACCAGCTTCAGCGAGACGGCCAGAACCCGCGGGACCACAGATCGCCCCTGAGAGGCCACAGGCCCCCTGCCCGGGAACCACCTTCGGCGAGACGAGGCCAAGTAACACGCGACCGGACGGCAGACAGGATCGCGCTAGCCCGGGCCGGTTATCCGCCGGTGTTCTCTTGAATACGGCTGCTTTTCGCCACGCCGTACCATTCAATTGGATTACGGTCAGACCCTGGAAACGCCGCGCCACGGACGGGTGTATGGTCGCCGCCGCAACCGTCGGCTGCTTGACGGCGACCCGGCAGGATGGAGTGGCTTCGGTGGATGGGCGACGGGCTCGGGGCGTCCGGGTGGCGGAGGTCCTCGTTGGACTGTCCGCCGTGGCCGATCTCGGGATGGGCCAGCCGGTCGGGTCGGCGGCACGTACGTGTTACCTGGCGGTTGCCCTGGCCCGGGCGTGTGGATGCGACGAGAGCGTCGCTGCGGACGTCTTCCTCACCGCCCTGTTGCAGCACGTCGGTTGCACCGCGTACTCGCACGAGGCGTCGCTGCTGTTCGCCGACGAGCTGTCGATCAAGAGCGCGGCGCTGGTGACGGACTTCGACAGGCCGGGCGAAGTGCTCGGCGGATATCTGCCTCGCATCGTCCGGGAGGCACCAGCCGGGCAACGGCTGCGCACGGCGCGGGGCGCCTTGTTGCACGGGCGTGCGTTGGAGGACGGTTACAGCCGCGCCAACTGCGAGGTCGCTTCGGTCTTGGCGCGGCGACTTGGCTTGTCGGTCGGCGTGCAGACCGGGCTCCTGCACATTTTCGAGTGGTGGAACGGTCAGGGCCGCCCGCATCGGTTGAGCGGCGATGACATCTCGGTGGCGGCGCGGATCGTCAACGTTGCCGCCGTCGGCGCGCTGTTCGACCGGCTCGGCGGCTGGCACGGCGCAACACGAGCGCTGCGGCAACGATCCGGGCGGCTGCTCGACCCGGCAGTCGTGGACGTCTTCACAGCGACCGCGCACGAGCTGTTGAAGGAGCTCGGCGAGGTCGATGCCTCCGACATGCTCCTTGACGTCGAGCCCAGCCCGGCCATGACGGCGCCCGACGCGGACCTCGACGACATGCTGCGTGCCTTCGGCGATGCCGTGGACCTCAAAGCGCCCTTCCTGCACGGGCACTCGACTGGCGTAGCCCGGATCGCGACGGCCACCGCGACGGCCCTGCGACTGTCCACCGACGAGGTGCGCGACCTGGGTCGGGCGGCGTACACGCACGACCTGGGTCGATGCGCCGTACCAAGCGGCATCTGGGAGCGCACCGCCACGCTCGGCCACCAGGCCTGGTCGCAGATACGCCTGCACGCCTACCACTCCGAGCAGATCCTCACTCGATCCGCCACGCTGGCCCCGCTGGCGGGTCTGGCCGGCGCACATCACGAACGTCTGGACGGATCCGGTTATCACCGCGGCACGAGAGCGGCCCAGCTGAGCCTGCCCGCGCGGGTGCTCGCGGTCGCGGACGTGTTCCAGGCGCTGACGTCCGACCGGCCGCACCGCCGCGCGTACCCCGTGGACCAGGCGGTCGTACATCTGCGCCAGCTGGCGCGCGACCGGCGGCTGGACGCCGACGTGGTCGAGGCGACCGTCGGTGCAGTCGGCGCCGCCGGTGCCGCCGCCGGCGCGCGTGTTGCCCGCGCAGCGGCGGGCGGCCGCGCGGGCCTCACCGCCCGCCAGGTCGAGGTGCTGAACCTGCTCACGCAGGGCCTGTCGAACCGGGCGATCGCCGCGCGGCTCACCATCTCGCCCCGCACGGCCGAACACCACATCCAGGATGTGTACGCCCGCATCGGGGTGTCCAGCCGGGCCGCGGCGGCGATGTACGCGATGGAGCACGGCCTGCTGCCCCAAGATTGGTAGATCTACCCATGCGGTCGAGTGGTCACCGCGGGCAGGCTGACGGCTGTTATCCCGAACCAGTGGAGGCAGTTGTGAGCGAGCAGAACAAGGCCTTGATCAAGCGATTCGTGACTGAGTACCAGACCGGACACGACGAGACGGCGCTGTACGAGCTCATCGCCGAGCACGTCGTCGACCACAACGCGCCGCCTGGACTGCCGCCCGGTCGGGCCGGCGTCAAAGCGCTGTTCGACACGTTTTTCACGGCGTTCGAGGGCTTCTCCGCGCAGATCCACGACCAGGTCGCCGAAGACGACAAGGTGGTGACGAGCAAGTCCTTCCACGGCCGCCACGTGGCCGAGTTCATGGGCATCCCGGCTACCGGCAAGAACGTGAAGATCGAAGTGATCGACATCGTGCGTATCGCCGACGGCCAAATCGTCGAGCACTGGAACGTCGTCGACCAGCTCGGCCTGATGCGCCAACTCGGTGTGCTGCCCGCCTGATCCGCCGTTCACGCCGCCCGGTCGACGGAGCCGCCTGTTCGACGGAGCCGCCTGTTCGACGGAGCGGTCCGTTCGACGGAGCGGTCCCTGCCCGGCCGATGGCCCTGGTGCTGTCGCGAGAGCTCTTGGTGAGGAGCAGCGGCGGCACCAGGGGGAGGATCTCCGTGACGCTCTACAGGGCCACCCGAATGAGCTGGGCTCCGAGGTTCCCGACCCAATTCAGTGCCACATCGGAGGTTGGGAATCGAAGAGCCGCGGCCGCTATGGCAACACGCCGTGGCTCCGGGAGGACGTCAGGGCCCGGGACGTCATGGGTAGGTGAGGCCAAGGCCGGGCGCGAACGGGCGTGGGTCGACGTCGACGAAGCTCGCCCGCTCGAACCGTTCCCGGAGGTGGAACGGCGCGGTGGCGTCGAAAATGGTCTTGGCCGTGGTTCCGCGCGCCGGCAGGAGCGGGTTGTAGTCGGGGCTCTGGGAGGGGTCCAGGACGTGCCCGGCCACGCCGGGAACCGTGATGATGTCCAGGTCTGACTGCATGCGGGTCTGCATCGCCCACAGCACGTCGTCGGTGTCGAACACGTCCACGTCGTCATCGACCAGGATGACGTTCTTCAGCTCCGAGAACACGCCCAGGGCGATGATCGCCGCCTGGCGCGCCCGGCCGTCGTCTCGCGTGTTCGTCTTGCGGCAGCCCAGGATGACCAGCAGCTTCCCGCCGCCCGCCGTGTGGGCGTAGGCGTCGGTGACGAATCCCGGCATCGCGGCGTCCAGCGCGCCAAGAATGCTCGCCTCGGTCGGAATACCAGCCAGATTCGTGTGTTCCTCCCCCGGGCCGACCAGCGTCTGCAGGATCGGGTTGCGCCGGGTCGTCACGGCGGTGACTTTCAGGACCGGGAGGGCGGGCGCGGCGGCACCGTGATAGCCGGGGAACTCGGGCATGGCGTGGCCCGTTCCGGAGTTCTGGTCCTCCGCCACCCTGCGGTCGGGGAGAATATGGCCCTCGATGACGACCTCGGCGCGGGCGATGGCCTTCTGGTCGACGGTCAGACAGTCCACCAGGCCCACCGGAGCATTGCGCAGGCCGCCGGCCACCGACAGTTCGTTGTACCCGATCGGGGTGGTTGGGGCCTCGAAGCTCGCCGACAGGTAGATGGCCGGGTCCAGGCCCATGTTGACCGAAACGGGGAAGGGCCTTCCCGCTTTCTCCGCGCGGGCCCGGAACGCGTCAATATGCCGGCCAGGCGCGAAGAATATCGAGACCTCGTCCTTTCCCTGGACACATAGCCGATGAATGGTGACGTCGGTGCCGAGCTCGGGGTCGCTGCCCAGCACCAAGCCGAGGCAGAAGTACGGGCCGGCGTCCTTGACGGTGTTGGTCGGCGCCGGCAGGATGCGGCGAAGGTCGAAGCCCGGGTCGTCGGCGCGGTGGACGACCTCCTGGCATACGGCCTGGTCCGACCCCACGACCACCGGCGGCAGCGCGTCGCGCAGGGCCTGCGCCATCCGCCGCCCGAGGTGGCGCGGGGGCGTGTCCAGGAGCAGGCCGGACCGCTCGCGGCCGGCCATCATCCCCACCAGCACCCGGGTACCGGGATACCCGACGACATTGTTGAAGATCATCGCCGGGCCGGGTCGGGTGGGCCGGGCTACGGTCCCCCACGCGCCGACCCTCTTGTACACGCCGGCGAGCTGCCCCGCCGGATCGACGGGGTGGTCGGTCTCGATGAGCTGACCGGGAACCTGGGCGATACGCCGCAGCGCCGCCCGCAGGTCGACTCCGCCCGCAGCGATGTCTGTGCCTACGTCGATGTCTGTGCCTACGTCGATGTCGCTGTCGGTGTCGGTGTCGGTGCGAGTGCCGTACCGGCCGCCGCGGTCGTCGGTCCCTTTCACGTCGTCTGCCACGGTCACCGGGCATCCCCACAGTGCGCGTCGACGATCTGGGCGAAGTTCCCCGCGCACGTCAGCTCGAGGCGTGCACCGCTCGGCGCGCGGAAGTACAGAACACTGCGCCCGCCGGTCGCGGCACCGTCGCGCGGGTTGTAACCGCCGCCGTCGGCGCGCAGGGAGAAGTCGGCGAGCAGCGTCGCCCGTAGCGCCCACAGGCGGATGTCCGTCGGGTCAGTGACCATGAGCGCGACATGTGCCTCGTTGTTCTCCCGGCGCTCGCACTCGATCATGATCTCGGGTGCCGACGCCCGAGGCACGCAGAAGGCCTCGATCCCGCGGCGCTCCCCCGAGCCCAAGGTGGTCGACGCCCGCAGGATGGACACGTCCAGGGCGGACGAGGCGAGCCCGTAGCGGCTGGTCAGACGGCTCCGGACCACCACGCTGGGGACCGCGTCCGCCACCTCGAAACCGCGCTCGCGTAGAAAGCGGGCGGTGTCGCCCACCCTTTCCGGAAACACCAGGATCGCCTCGTGGTCAAAGGCGCATTGCTGAGCGACGGCCGCACCAGTCGCAGCCGTTCGCGGATCAGGATCGGGACCGGCGAGGCTGGCGAGCACTCTTTCCACGCCGGTCTGGCGCACCCTGCTGGCGAGGAATGCCAACCGGACGGTGTCGGTGAAATCAGAACCGCTCGATCGACTGGTCGTGTTGCGGCCCACCACGCTGCGGGTGCGGCGGCGTTTCACGGAACGCGTCGAATGTATCGTCGTCCTGGCAACGGCGACATCCGCGATACGATCGAAATTCGGCAGCACGCGAGCCTCCACTGGGCATGAATGCGCGCGCCGCGGCATGGAAATGCGCTCCACGATTCAGGCGGCGACCGATCGGCGCGCGATTTCAACCATACCTGGCGGCCCGACGCCTCGAACGATTCAGGCGCCAGTAGGACTTTGTCGGGATCCCGACCGCCGCCGTGCCGCCGACGCACGAGGCCGCTCGTGCGTCGGCGCCAGGATCGGCGCCGGCCTGCACGACGATGGTCGCCGCGCAGGTCGGGCACGATGACCTCGAACCCGGCGGCGGCGAGCGGGCCGATGTTGCGCCACCAGATCCGTTTCGTCTCGGGTAGCCGTGCAGCAGCACCAAGGGTGTTCCGCCGGCGCCTTCACGAACGTAGGCGAGCGTCACCCCCGTCGACAGCGCGGCGTGGTGCGTCGCGAAGGCGTCCGCGGCCGGGCGCGGCGGCGGCGGCTGCGGCGGGCGCGGCGGGTCGTAAGGCACCCCGCGAACGAGCCGCAAGAAGCCAGGACATCGCAGGCGGCGCGGCCTGCGGCAGATCGCCGCCGCGCGCTGATGGGATCGAAATGGTATCGTCATCCCATGGAAGCTGTCGTGGATCAGGCGGGCCGGATCGTACTGCCCAAGTTCATCCGCGACGCGCTGGGACTCCTCCCGGGTACGAAGGTGGACATCTCGCCTTACGGGGCTGGCGTACAGGTCGTGCCGGCCGGCAGGACTGCGCGCCTCGTCGAGGAGAACGGTGTGCTCGTGTCGTCCGGCGACACACCCGTCGATGACGACGTCCTGTTCGGCCTCATCGACGGGGGACGTAAGTGACCATCGCCGTCGACACCAGTGTCGCCGTTCCCCTGCTCGTCCGCTCTCATCAGCATCACGCGGAGGTGGTGCGGTGGTGGGACGGACAACAGCTCACACTGAGCGGGCATGCCCTCGCCGAGACCTACTCGGTGCTCACCAGGCTGCCGGGCGACGCGCGGCTGGCCGGGCCGGACGCCGCACGCCTGCTCGACGCGAGGTTCACCGCGCCGCTCGCGCTCAGCGGCCCGCCCGCCCAGAAGGTCCACACGACCCTGAGTCAACTCGGCATCGCCGGCGGCGCCGTGTATGACGGGCTGGTGGCGCTCGCTGCCATGGAGCATGGCCTGGCCCTCGCGACGCGGGATGCCCGCGCGCGTGGAACCTACGACGCGGTCGGGGTCAAGGTAGTTCTGGTCGGGTGAAGTACTCCGCATCTCCGAACCAGGCCGCGAACCGTCCCGACGGTCTTGGCTAGCTAGTCGGACGACCCCGTCGCGACCTGACCGAGGAACGGATCAAGAGCCGTGTCGCGTTGACGTGGTGGACCGGTCTGGCCAAAGGCCTCAGGGCGTAGAACGCCGCGACGTTCACCGCCGCGTGTTCGATGACCTTCCTGACCCTGTCTGTCGGCCCGCCCGGTCGTCGCCGTCGGCGACCGCGCGGCCTGGTTGTCTCGACGGTACGGCCGGCGGATGCGCGGCGAGCTCTGGGGAATGCCCGCAGATCAGTCCCGCGGTGGCGGTGACAAACTCCTGGACCGCGTGAGGAATCCACTAGGTGAGCGTTCCGACTCCCAGGAGCAGGCGGTCGACGGCGGCGACGGCCTGGTTCCTGGCGGTGGACGGATCATCGGCGCTGGCTGCATGTCAAAGATCACCGGGTAGACGGCGTCCAGGGGCCAGGCCTGCTACTCGGCCATCCCGTCGAGGACCCGGTCAGTAGCGACTCGGCGCGCCTCGGCGCCTCGCGATGCGACAAAGCCGCTCGGGAGGCGATCGTGATAGCCGGTGGGCGGGGTGGCTACGGTCGGGGATGTGCGCTTTGGTGTTTCTCCCTATGGCTCGGGCCGGGCCGAGACGGTCGCGTTCGCGGACGTGGCGGTGGCCGGCGGGGTCGACACACTGTGGCTAGGCGACGGGATGTTCCGCCGCCCGGACTTCGCCGGGTGGCGGGGCGGGCTGGAGTCGATGGTCGAGCTCGCCTGGTTTGCCGGGCGGCACTCGGACATCCGGATCGGGATCACTGCCGCGGTCCTTCCGGTGCGCGACATCGACTGGCTGGTTCGGCAGGCCGCGACCCTCGACCAGCTGACCGAGGGCCGTTTCGTGCTCGCCGTCGCGGCCGGATTCTGGGAGGACGAGCTCGCCTATCGGGGAGTGGTGCCAGGCGAGCGCGGCAGGCGCTTCCGGGAATGCCTGGACGAGCTGCGGGCGGGCCTCACCGGTGATGTGCTGTCCCCGGAACCGTTCACGCCGGGCGGCCCGCCGATCTGGCTGGCGGGCGCCGAGGCGACGATGCGGCTGGCGGCTCGGCTCGGGCTGCCCTACCAGGCCTCCCGCGCGCTGCCCGACGAGCTGGCGCCGCTGGCCGCCCGCTGGCATGATCTTGGCGGCGGCCTGCTCGCCCACCGGATCTATGTCGAGGCGGGGTCCGAGGTGCCGGACGGGGTCCAGGTCGAGCGGCACGTGCTCACGGGCTCGGGCGAGAAGATCCTCGATGGCCTGGCCCGTTACCGTGACCTTGGCGTCGCCGACCTGTCGATGGTTCTCGGCCACGATGACACCAGTGCCCGCCACACTCTCGACATCCTGCTTACCGAGGTCTTCCCTCGTCTTTGACGAGCGAGACCTGAATGGCTTGGCGGGCACTGTCATGTCCAGCCAAGCCAAAAGATCTCGCCCGCAGAACCTTCCGCGATCAGGCTCCTCGGTCGCCCGCCTGGCCTCCCACGGTGGCCGTGAGCCTGCCGTCTCGTGCATGGGTGCGGTGAAGGTGGTGAGGCCTCCCGATGGTCTGGCGCGCACGCTCCGAAATCCACCGATGAGTTTCGGCGGCCCACCCCGTCTACCAGGACGTACCCCATCGCACTACCGACCTGGAGACCTGCCGTGACCATCCCCGCGCACCCCGGCCGCATGCTATTCGTGAGCATCCCCGTCGCGAACCTCCCGCGCAGCAAGGCGTTCTTCACGAAGCTCGGGTTCACCTTCAACCCGGCCTTCACCGACGGGACCGGCGCCTGCATGCTGGTCGGCGCACAGGCCAGCATCATGCTGGTCAGCCAGGAGAAGTTCGCGGAGCTCTCGAAGCTGCCGACGGGCGATCCCGCCACGCACGCACTTGCGCTCTACTGCTTCAGCGTGTCGACCCGCGAGGAGGTAGACACCGTAGCGGAGGCCGCGCTGGCCGCGGGCGGCGTCGAGGCGGACGGCCTCGAGGACTACGGCTTCATGTGCTCGCGCAGCTTCTTCGACCTCGACGGCCACGGCTGGCAGGTCATGTGGATGGATCCCGCTGCGGCGTCGAGCGGCCCCGAGGAGTTCGCGGCCTCCGCGCAGGGCACCGACGCCACTGCCTGACCCTGACCTACACCGGCGCTGGCCAGCCCCGCCCGATTCCCCGGACGGGGCACGGCCAGCAGGCCCCGAACGAGGCTGATGGCACTCCTGGTCTCTTTTACCGTCCTGTTCTGCTTTCGCGGGCTAGGTTGGCACTCCGCTCCACCCGAAGCACCCGAAGCACCCGAATGTTTCTGGGTCCAGACCACAGCATCTGCAACCGATGGAAATTCTCCGAATTTCCAATGGACTTGTTGACCTCGCACCTGCTAAGTACCTGCCAAAGATGCGATTCACTCATCCAGCTCGGCCATGCGTTCGATGCGCCCCCACTCGCGCCAGCCACCTGCGAGGCACGGCCTGCTGGGCCGGCCGCTCCGCCTCGTGTGCGGCGGCGGTGTGCGGCGGCGGCAGCGGCCGTGAGCACGGCACCCGCATCTCGGTCGCCTGCGGTAGCTGCCCGACCGGTGCCGCGCCCACCCCTTGCCGCCTCGGGTACCGTGGTCGGTGATGCCGGTGTGGCGCAATTGGTAGCGCACTCGACTTGTAATCGAAAGGTTAGGGGTTCGAGTCCCCTCACCGGCTCCACACCCGGGGCGCACTTGGAGCTGCGGGCGACCATCGGCGGCTGGCGCTGGAGCGTGTGCCGCGACGGTTCTGCGTGCCGCAGGGCCTGTTGTAGCCGGCCACAGCGGTGATCCTGAAGGGCGGCCATTTCCATCAGTAGATCTTGATGGCTGCAGCCATGTCTTCCCGCGGTGCAGCAGCCCTCGCCGGCATGCCTGATCGAGTAGCGCATCGTTGCCTGTCCTGGCAGGTGGACTGGGCTGGCCGGGCAGTCTTCGGCCATCTGGTCTCGCCGCACGCACTTCGCGAACGATGACATAGCGTCATCGGTGCGCCGCACCGTGCCGCCGCGGCAGCGATCAGTTGGGTTCCACCGTCACAGCCCGATGTGTGCTCATGGACGGGTCAACAGTGACACAGACACTGGTCTGACCAGCACTGCGCACTAATCCGAAGTCGGGGTCCCCAGACCCCGACCGAGGCTGGGTTTCCGCGCACCGATGGCGATCTCCAGTCGGCCTAGTCCGCGCCTGCGGCCCGGCAAGCTGTAACCGGGCCGGTGGCGACAGCCTTGTCGTCGGCGCCAGCGTGGGAGAGGAACCGTTCGACGTCAGCGGCCTGGGCATGCAGGGCAGCCGTGGTCTCCGGTGTCAGCGGGGTCAAAGGCGAGAGGACGACTTTGCCGGCGGGCATGGCCCAGGTCGCGACGGCTTGACCGGCTACCAGGGCGATCGGACGGAAGATGCCGTTGACGGTGACGATGCCGCGATGCGGGCCGGTCACCCAGTCTCGGGACGCCCAGCCGTGCAGAACCGGGTCGAATGGGCCCAGGAGGCGAGGCGGCGGTAGTTCGAGGCCCACCTCGTCCAGTACACCGCCGCCCTCTTGGCCCGCACCGGCGGCACTGTGCGCAGCCAGGGCGTCAGCTCCAGAGGCATCAGAAACATCAGAGCTGCGCCGGCAAACGACCCATCTGTCGTCCAGTGTCTGGATCGCCTTCGCCTCGGCAGCCAAGGCGAAGCCGCGCCGGGTGTCCCCCAATGGCAGGCCGGACCAGACAGCCAGGTCGCGCTCGTCGGCGGGACCGTGGCCGGCGAGGTATCGCGTCGCCAGGCTAGCGAGCGCGGCATCACGGTCGACCTCGCGGCCAGTGACGGCCGGAGCGGCTAGATCGCCGAGCCAGTCCTCAGCCAGGACGTAGGCCTGTTCCGTGCCGACCATCGGGCCGCGGACCAGCACGCCCCGCCGGCTCGCGAAAGCGAGGATCATGATGAGTGCCTGCCGCTCGACCCGCACGCGTTCGCTGTCGAGCAAGTCACGCAGCTGCGACCGGGTTTGCGGCCCCTCGTCGGCCAGCGCGCGTTCCACGAGGCTGATGCCGCGTTCGGCCTCGGACGGCGACACGCCCTCCTCAGCGAGCCGCTTGCGCAGAAAGGACTCCTGCCGGGGCGCGGTCAGCGCGTGCAACCAGCCGTAGTCTTCGGCCCGGACCAGGTGCAGCGTTTTCCGGTTCAGCCACGTCACCACGATTTTCCGCTCAGCAAAGGCCCGGTCGACGTCCGTGACCGTCAAGCCGGTGGTACGTGAACGCACCGCCAGCCGCATGCCGCGCAGGTCCTGCGCCTGTACCCCGAGGATCCGGCCGACCGCCTCGACGACGACCGAGACCCGCGCCGCGTCCGCCGTCGCGGCCGGCAGCGGATCGGTCAACAGTTGCGACGCGAACCGGCGGGCAGCCACCTGAGCAGCCGCCTCCGCGGCGACATGCGCGGCGGGGACCCGGGCGCCCGTGGAGCTGGAACGTGCCATACACCCAGCATCCCGCGACCCCACGACAGAACCCGCACTCGTCCTCGCAGCGCGACGCCCCGGACCCACGCCCACGCCCACGCCCACGCCCGCGACCGCGACCGCGACCGCGACCCTGGATACCTGCGAATCGCGAAAGGGTGGAGATAAGTGGCCGAAGATCGTCGGCTCCCATCTCCACCCGTTTCCTATTCCCATGACCCGCCTCAAGCCGTCTGGCCCGCCGGCCCCCTGTACCGGCGGGCCAGATCGGCTAGCGGCGGCGGTAGCACTGCTTGGACAGGTCGGCCGCCGCCGTTGGGGAAGGCGAGTACCCCCATTTCCCGGCCGAGATAACCGGCCGGCGCTGAGACATATGTTCGCCGCAGCCGCGTTCCCGATGGAAGAGGGAGCCGTCCCGGATCGCCCGGGAATTTCTGGGAGGACGCTCCTACCCGACGCCCGGGACGATCCGGGATAATCCCAGGTCAGCGGCCATCCGAGACGGTGCCAGAACGGCCTGTCCGCGGCCCTGTCGGTCGGGCGACAGATAGGTCGCCGCCCTTGGGCGAACGACCGAGTCGCAGCGCAGAATTTCCATTTCTTCGGCCACCCGCACAGCTCGCGCAGCTATCCGCCGCTGGAGCAGCAGTGACTTTCCATCATGATCACCAAATGAGTCGCAGCCGCACGTCCGAGGCACGGTTTGACGTGCGCGGTGCGACTACTGCGGTGATCAGCGGGCGATGTGCCGGCCTCGGCGCGGCCAGCGCGGCCAGCGCGGTTGGCGCCGTTGGCGCCGTTGGCGGTTGGCGCGGGCGGCGCGGTTGGTCGGGCCAGCCACTGCGCGAGGCCCACGTCACCCCACGGCTGCCGCGACGACGCGACGGCACGGACAGCACGGACGGCACGGACGGCACGGACGGCACGGACGGCACGGACGGCACGGACGGCACGGACGGCACGGACGGCACGACGGCAGGACACGACGTCAGGAGGGCACGACGACGGCACCGGCCATCCCCGCGCCAGCACTTCACGGCACACATCGCCGGTTCCCCGCCAACGAGCGACGCCGGAGATTGGTCGCACAGGTCGCGTGGATCGATCGCGCGTAGCGGTGGCGTAACGGGGCGGTCGTAGATTCACGCCGGCATGGCTGAACAGACCGCCCACTGTTTCGGACGGCTCGACCACCGACCACCGACCAGCGACCACCGACCAGCGGCCGGCAGGGCGCGCGATGAGGCGCGGCAACGCGTGCGGCGGCTTGCCGTACGCCGCGGTCCGACGCGGCATCTTGATCGGCGCACACGACGGCGTGTGACGGAACGGCGCCCACGAGAATGAGGAGGCGGTGCGGTGGAGGTCGTCGAGTTTCGGCCGGAGCCCGAGCAGTTCGCGTGGACGTTCGGCGGCGTGTCACCGATCCGCAAGGTCCGGCCGGGCACCGTTCTGCGGCTGTGGACCGAGGATGCGTTCTGCGGACGGTTGCAGACGACGTCCGACCTGCCCAGCAGCGCGTTGAGGATGCCGTTCGTCAATCCGCAGACGGGGCCGTTCTATGTCGAGGGCGCAGAACCAGGCGACACGCTCGTCCTGCATCTCGTCGATCTCACTCCGGCACGCGGCTGGGGAGCGTCGACGACGATCCCGTTGTTCGGCGGGCTGACCGGCACGGACAGGACGGCGACGCTTCAGCCACCGCTACCCGAACGAACCTGGATCTACGAGGTTGACCGGTCCCGCGGCACCGTCACCTTCAGCGCCCTGACGAGCGAGTTCCAGGTGGACCTGCCCATGTCGCCGATGCTCGGCACGGTCGGCGTCGCACCCGCCGCGTTCGAGGCTCGCTCGGCGCTGGTCCCCGACCGGTTTGGCGGGAACATGGACACTCCGGAGATGCGGGCCGGGGTGACCTGCTACCTCGGCGTCAACGTCGAAGGAGCGCTATTCTCCGTTGGCGACGGCCACTACCGCCAAGGCGAGGGCGAGGCCTGCGGAACGGCCGTCGAGGGCGCGATGGACGTGACCCTGATCGTCGAGCTCATCAAAGGTCGGGCGCCGCTGTGGCCGCGGCTGGAGAGCGACACCCATCTGATCACCGTCGGGTCGAGCCGGCCCTTGGAGGATGCCTGGCGGATCGGCCAGGTGGAGATGGTCCATTGGCTCTGCGAGCTGTACGGGTTGGCGACTCTCGACAGCTACCAGCTGCTCAGCCAGCTCAGCGAGGCTCCGCTGGCCAACGTCGTCGACGTGAACTACAGCGCCCTTTCGAAGGTCGCGAAGGCCTACCTCCCGCAGGCCACCGCCTACGACGGCATACACCGCCATCTGCGCGAGTTGGCCGCCCAGATCCCAACACCTTGATCCCGCCCTGATGCGAACCGCCACCCGCGGACTCGAAGGTCCAAAGTCCCGCTGGCGCAATGGGCCGCAGGCTCCATCACTCAGGGCTCACGTGCCGTCCGCTGCTGGTCGGAGTCCCGAGGCCGGTCCTGGATATGTGGCGATACGCCTGCGGTAGCCACCTGTACCGAGACGTGTGCCAGCGGCTCGCGCGTTGACGTGCCATGCCGTCCGACCCTGCCCGTTACCAGGTGTCCCCCGCTCCAGGCGGCGGTGCGCGGCGGGATACGACCCCTCGCTCATGGACCGAGCACGTGGCCCGATGGACAACTCTCGCGGCGCTCGACGTCTGTAATCAGCTGGAAACTTCGCATTGGACAATACGGACCCAAGACCGCCAAATGCCAAAGGAAGACGACAAGTTGCACTGTTGGCCGTGGATCCGATCAGACGGACAGGGCAGACAGGGCGGATGGGGCGGATGGGCGGCGGACAGGCGAGCCGGCCGGCACGCGCACGCGCCGGGTGCGTCGGACAGGATGAACGGGTGGGACAAGGACTGCCGGCCGCCGGCGGGGGCCACTGGGTGAACGTCGCACCGGAGCGGCTGGCCGGCTGGCTCGACCGGTTCGCCGAGCGGCACGGCCCGGTCGCCTGGTCGGAGTCGCCGCTAGCCCTGACCGCCACGGCGGCCGACGGCGCCGAGGCCGACTGCCACGTCCCCTTTCCGCCACTGCCGCCCAGGGATGCCACCGCCACCACTGCGGCCACCGAAGCAACCCACGCAACCGAAGCAACCGAAGCAACCGAAGCTAAAGCAACCACGGTAACGGCCACCGCTGCGGCCACCGCTGCGGCTGCGGCTGGCACCTCGGGGCCAGCCGCAGCAGACGATTCACCGGCGCACCGGCTTGCGGTGCACGCGCTCGCCCAGCGGCAGGTAGGAGTGCTGCTGGTCCGGCTCGGCGGATACGCCGCCGGCGTGTTCGACGGAACCCGCCTGGTCACATCGAAGGTCGGCGCCCGGCAGGTCCACGGGCGCAGCGCAGCCGGAGGCTGGTCGCAGCAGCGGTTCGCGCGCCGCCGCGACGGCCAGGTCAGGGTGGCGCTGGCCGCCGCGGCGGACGCGGCGGCGGCCGTTCTACTTCCGGCGTCGGCCGGGCTTGAGGCGGTCGTCCTCGGCGGCGAACGGCGTGCGGTGGATCAGGTCCTCGACGATCCACGGCTTACACCGTTGCGCGGGCTGGTCACCCCGCCATTCCTGACCGTTCCTGACCCGCGCCGGCGAGTCCTCGACGATTCGCCGGCGCAGTTCCGCGCCGTGCGTATCCGCGTCACCGAGCCCGCACCCGTTCCTTGATGAGGCCTCGGTGAGACCCATGCGGTGAGGCCCATGCGGTGAGGCACGTCTGGCGAGCCACGTTCGGCGAGGCACATCCGGCCAAAGAGCGGCTCCCGCCAGCATGGCGAATTTCCGATTTCTGCGGTATCGGCGCATTCGCGTCGCCCGCGCATGGCGTATGTCACAGTGGCGACTTTGCGCGACCGGCCAGCGGCGGACTGACGAACGTGCCACCAGACCGGCCACGGGCCGTGCCCGCGCTCGCCGAGACGAGCGGACCGGCCACGGCACGCATCACCGGACGAGCCCGCGAACACAGTTGTCGGGCCCGTCCAGCCCCAGAGACCCATATGAGTCACGTCACATCTGTTTTCTGGTTTTACCCACGGCTCGCCGCGATGCATGGTGATTGCCGTGCCCGACGACGGGTTGGGCACCTGCCGGGTGGCACACCGCGCGCCTGCCCCCGCCCGGTCGAACAATGCATGCGGCAGGTCCGAGGAACGGTGGCGCGACTACGCGCCCGATCGGGTCACGAACCGGCTACGGTAGACCGCCGGGATGCGGCACCGAACGGCCCACAGGGCCGAGCGCCGGAAAGACGGTCTGACTCCATGACGTCACTTTTCGATGATGTCGGTTTCTGACTTCCGTCTGCGCGATCGTCCAGCGGAATGAACAGCCTGACGTGGGCCGACGAGCCCAGATCATGGCCTGGAGCCGCGATGTCCTTGGCGGTGTGGGGAAGGAATCTCTGGTGTCCACTGCACGCAACCACCTCAGTCCGCCTCGGCTGAGGCGCCTCGGGCAGCGCGACGCTTCACCGTCGTCGCGAGCCCCACGCCACCGCATCCGCGCGGCGTTCCTCGCCCCGGCCCTGCTTGCCAGCATCGGCGCCGGACTCGCGGCCGCGCAGCCTGCCGGCGCCGCCGTATCGGCGCCCCGTTTCCTGTCGGCGGTCGTCCCCTGCCAGTCGGCGGTCGATCCGGCCGTACTGCGCTCGATGGCCTCGGCGCAGTACCCCGCCCACTCCGACGACTCGTCGGACCATGTCTCGTCAGGCCACGTCTCGTCGGCGCTTGCCCGGCCCTGCTGGGCGCGGGCTCACTAGTTGATCACCCCGCTGGTGCCGCGTCCGGCGACGTCCGCCCGGCGGCGCGTCTCCGCCCGGCGGCGCGTCCCCCGGCCGTCGCGTCAGGACTGCCGGCGCCGCCGCGCGATCTCGGCGAGCGCGACGCCGGCGGCCACGCCGGCGTTCAGCGACTCCACCTCGCCGGCCATCGGGATGCGGACCGTCAGGTCGCACGTCTCCCCCACGAGCCGGGACAGTCCGCGCCCCTCGGAGCCGACGACGAGCACGAGCGGGTCGGTCGCGGCCGCCAGGTCATCGAGGGTGACGTCCGCGTCGGCGGCGAGGCCGACGACCACCAGCCCGCCGTCGGCGAACGAGCGCAGCGTCCTGGTCAGGTTGGTGGCTCGGGCGACCGGCAGCCGAGCCGCCGCGCCGGCCGATGTCTTCCAGGCGGCGGCCGTCATCCCCGCGGCCCGCCGCTCGGGCACCACGACCCCCTGGGCGCCGAAGGCCGCCGCGGAGCGGACCACGGCGCCCAGGTTGCGCGGGTCGGTCACCCCGTCGAGAGCGACCAGCAGCCCGGCGCTCACGGCCCGGGCTCGCTCCAGCAGATCGTCGGGGTGGGTGTAGCGATACGGCGGGACTACGAGCGCGAGGCCCTGATGCGGCGCCGCTCCGCAGATCCGGTCGAGCTCGATCCGGCCGACGTCGACGGCGGGCATCCCGGCACGGCCGGCGAGCTTGCGCGCCTCCACCAGCCGTTCGTCGAACTCCAGGCCGCCGGCGACATAGAGCGTGCTCGCGGGCACCCCGGCCCGCAGCGCCTCGACGACCGCGTTGCGACCGACGACGAGCTCGTCGGTCTCGCCGGCGCGCCGCCCACCGGCGCCGCGCGCGCCGGCTCCCACGCCGCCGGCACCCCCGATGGTCGCGCGCGCCGCGCCGCCGTCGCGCCCGGTGCGGGCGCCGGTCGCCCCGGCTCGGCCAGTGGTCGAGCCGGCTCGGAGGCCGGTCGACCCGGCTCGGGCGCCCGTTGACCCGGTTCGACCACTGGCCGACCCGGAGCGCGGGCTGGCAGCGCCCTCGGCCTTGGCGGCCGCCGCCGCTCTGCGCTGTGCCGGGTGACCCGTGCGCATCTCCGCCGGCGGCGTCGCGCCCTTGCCGCGTAGGGCCCGGCGGCCCTCGCCGCCGGAGCCGGCCGCGGCGCCCTTGCGATGCGAGCCGGCCTTCGCGGCCCGGCCGCCCTGGCCACCGCGGGCCACCCCTCCGCCGCCGCGCCGTCCCGTCGCCATCGCTGGCTCACCCCTCGTCCTCGGCGTCGCGGACCCGCGTCCGCGAGCCAGCTCCTCGTCGTCCTGCCCCGGCCAGCATCGGCCCTGTCCTACCCGAAACGCGCCACCACGCGTCACGTCATCACGCGTCGGCGGGCCGGCCCGCGACACCGCGGGCCGTCAGATCACAGCTGCGGCGGCTCACAGCCGCCTACAGCGACGAACGTCGAGCTACCCCACTGGAGCAACCCCACTAGGACGAGCGCAAACCGCGGGCGGCACCTTGCGGCCAACCCGAGGCGACCATGTCCCGCCGACCTCGAGCCACGCCCAACGCGCGTTTCTCGCTCCCCGGCACAACATCCAGGTTTGCGTCCCTGGCCGTGTCGTCCCGCGGCCGTACCCGTCCCCGGCCGTACCGTGCCGTCCCCGACCGTGCCGTCCGGGCTACCACACCACGCACGCATGGCCACCCAAGCACTCAACGGTAACCGATCTCGGCACCGATCCCACCGCTCAAGGCAGCAACCTCACCCCAGCCACGGCATCCCCGGGCCTCAACACTCGCAACCACCCTGCCGGCTCCGCAGCACCAAGCCGTCAGCCCGAGGAGGGCGCCCCAGCGCCCGACCTCGGCTCGCCGTGGCGACCATCAAGCGCAACCCAGCCATAGCAAGTGACAGCGCATTGGCGCAGCACCAACACAACCACCATGTCACCCCGGACCAGCCCGACCACCGCCTTAGTCCCCTCACCCCAGTCCAGCGCCGGGAGGGCGCCCTAGCGCCCGACACGGGGCGAGCGCGTCCAGCGCCTCGCCCCGACACGGGGCGAGCGCGTCCAGCGCCTCGCCCCGATTGCCTATGTCCACCACGATCAGTAATCATTGCGGCATGTCAGTGCGGCCTGAGGGCCACCCATCCGCACAGGTGGTCGAGACGACCACTCCCCGAAGCCGGGCGGGGCGATGACCGCCCCTGCGAGTTCTCACCTCGTGATCGCGAGCATCGACGGATCGGGTCTTATGCTGCGAGGATTCTCCTCTAGCAGGCTCCGGATTTCCGAGCCGGCCAAGGGGATGCCGGAGGCACCGCGGCGGGCGGGAGGCATGACAATGGTGACGCGCACGCCGTCGGGACGCGGCGAGGGTCGGCCAGTCATATCGTCGATGCCTACCATGGCCCCGTCCGGGGTGGCCTACGCGACCGGACTCCCGAACGCGGGATGCCGGAAGAGCCGATGCATGGGACGCCGGAGAACGGGATGACCGTGGAGCACGACGCCGCTGGAGGCTACGACGGCGGGTCCGGCTATGCCCGGGGGGCCGGCTATGACGGCGGGTATGACCCGCGCGACCACGGCATACCGGAGAGAGGACGGTCTCTGATCGACGAGCGTATGGGCCGCTGCCCGCGCTGCGCCGCCACCGTCTACGACGACGACCGGTACTGCGAGGCGTGTGGGTTTTCGCTGGTAGGTCCGCCGGTGACCAGCGGCGACTCCGACCACCGGGAGAAGGACCTCGGCGCGCTTGCCGGTGTCAGTGACCGGGGCGTGCGGCATTCGAGCAACGAGGACGCCATGGGCGTCGCCGCGGTGTACGGGACGCTGATCGCCGTCGTCTGCGACGGCGTGTCGACGACGCCTGGCTCCGCGCAGGCGTCGTCGGCGGCCGCGTCGGTCGCGACGGCGATCCTCGCCGACGCGATCCGGGCGCATGGCCCGGGCCGTCCGGTTCCGGTCGGGGGTGGTGGGCGCAGTCCGTCCGACGAGATGCTCGACGTCCTCGAGCCGTCCGATGAGGACTACGGCGACGAGGCGGTCACAGTCTCGAGCACGCTGGTCGGCGGTTTCGGGCCGGAGGAGGCCGAGCTCGCGCTGCACCAGGCCGTGCATGCGGCGCAGGAGGTGATCGCCGAGCTGAGCGCGGCGGAGGGCCGGATGGCGCCGTCGTGCACGATCGCGGCGGCGCTCGTCTCGCCGCCGACGGCGGAGGGGCCGAGCACGGTCACCGTCGGCTGGGTTGGTGACAGCCGGGTCTATCTGCTGGGGCCGCGCTGGTCTGAGCGGCTCACCGCTGATGACACGTGGGCCGCCGAGGCTGCCAGGGCCGGCCTGATCCCGGCTTCGGAGGCGGAGACACACCGGCGGGCTCATACGCTCACTCGGTGGCTGGGTGGCGACGCCGAGGATGTGGCGCCGCACACGGCGGTGTTTCCCATCGAGGCGCCGGCGACGGTGCTGGTCTGTAGTGACGGGCTGTGGAACTACGCTTCTCGGCCGGACGTCATGGCAGCCATCATCAACCAGCTTCCGCCGGATGCCGAGGCGATCGACGTCGCTCGCCACCTCGTGGACTTCGCCATCGACCAGGGCGGGCACGACAACATCACCGTGGTCGCGGCCCGCGTGGACCGTTGAGCGGTCCGTTACCCGACGGTTACCTGACCGTCCGCGCGAGTAAGCACGGACGGGTCAGTGCTCGTCGTCCGGGAGCCGCTGCGACACTGGAGGCGGAGCCGTCGGGGAGTGCTGCAGGTTCGGTGGCGACCAGGCAGGCAACACAGCAACCCCTCGGCTCCTACACAAGCCGGTGCAGATCGATAATCCAACAACGGGTACGGTTCGTCAGAGGAAGCGAGGTCGGCCAGCGTGACGGGGGGTCTCTCGGCACCTGGCCGGCGTGGACCGTCCGGGTGAAGGTGATCAAGTGAGCGCACGCTGCCCGGAGGGGCACCTCTCCCAAGATCTCGACTACTGCGACCAGTGCGGTCTCCGCATCACCAGTAGTCAGGACAGTTACGGCTACCGGTCAGACGACCGTGGCGCGGCGGTCGGCTCTTACGGGGGCGGCGGCTCAAGTCGTGGCGGTGGCGGCGGCTACGACCCCCTTGGGGCCCGCCACGCCAGCGACACCGGCGCCCGCGGCTCGGCGCGCGGCGGTGGCGGCAGTGCCCCCTACGGCGGCGCCCCCTACGGCGGGGACCAGTACGCCGGGGAGCAGTACGGCGGCGGCTACAGCTCGGGCGGCGGGTACGACGACCGCCCGCCCCGTACGCCGTACGGCCAGGAGTCGTACGACCAGGAGAGCTACGCCGCCCCGCGTGGCCGGGACGCCGCCGAGGACCGCGACCCCGACGGCTACACGCCGCCGCGTGGCCGAGGCGCCCCGGACGCCGGCTACCAGGGCCGTGGCCGCGATGCGGGCGACGAGCGGGACAGGGACACCTACTCCCCCCGCGGCCGCGACGACGGCGACGCCGCGTACGCGCCGCGCGCCAGCCGGGACGACTACGCCCGCGACGACTATGGACGCGGTGACTATGGCCGTGACCAGTTCGGCCGGGAGGCCGACGGCGAGGCCTACGCCCCGCGTGGCGGCCGGGACGACGTGGCCCCGGAACGGGACCGCTACGGCGTGCGCGGAGGCCGGGACGGCGCCGGCGCGCAGGGTGGTGACCGCGGCGGCTACGGCTACGAGGCCGACCCGCTCGGCGTGAGCGACCGCAGCGGTGAACGGGCCGAGCGCGGGCGCGGTGAACGGCCCGCGGGGGCCGGCCGCTACCCGCAGTGCCCGAACTGCCGGGCGTTCCACGAGCAGGGCGCCCGGTTCTGCGAGAACTGTGGCCTGGACTTCACCACGGGGCACATGCCCGGTGCCGGCGGCGGAAGCCAGACCGGACGGCGGCAGACCAGCCCGCCGGTGGACGACGCCGACTACGGCCAGCCCGTCATCACCGGCTCCGCGGCAAACTGGAACGGCGGCGGCGGTGCGGCCTCGGCGACGACCTGGGAGGCGGTCGTCGAGGCGGAGCGGGAGTACTACGACAGCGGTGACGACCACCGCGTCCCGTTCCCCTCGTTCTACCCGCGCCGGGTGTTCCCGCTGAGCGGCCCACGGCTGCTCGTCGGCCGGCGTAGCGAGTCCCGTGGCATCCACCCGGAGATCGACCTGTCGGGCGCCCCGGAGGATCCTGGTATCTCGCGCGCCCATGCAGTCTTCGAGCGGCAGCCGGACGGCAGCTACGCCCTGCAGGATCCGGGTTCGACCAACGGCACCCGGCTCAACGACGAGCCGGACCCGATCGAGCCACACGGCCGCGTCCCCCTCCAGGACGGCGACCGCGTCTACCTGGGCGCCTGGACCCGCATCACCGTCCGCGCGCGCTGACACATTGGTTCGCTCCGTCCGGACGGCACGCCCGGACGGAGCGGACAATCAGGAAACGTGCCAGCGTTGCCCTTCGGGAGTGTCCTCGACGGCTATGCCAGCCTCGTCCTTGAGGCGGGCGCGGATCGAGTCGGCCTCGGCGAAGTCGCGCCGGGCACGCGCGGACGACCGCAGATCCAGCACGATCTCCATCACGCCCTCCAACGCGGGCCGCAGCTCCGCGCCGGCCGACGGCCACTGCTCGACCGGGTCGAGCCCGAGGACGGTGAGCATGCGCCGCACGGTCACCACCCAGCCGGCGAGCTCGCGGCTGTGTGCCTTGGACAGCACCTGGTTGCCCTGACCCACCGCGCCGAACAGCGCGGCCAGTGCCCGGGCGATGCCGAGGTCGTCGTCGAGCGCCGCGGCGAAGTCCGCCCAAGCGGCCGCCGGCGACGCCACCGTGCCCGCGGAGGCCCCGCCGGCGGGGCCCGCCCCGGCAGCGCCCTGCTGACTTCTCTGCTGCTTTCCCTTGCCCCGCCCGGGCACGACAGCCGCGAGCGGTGCTGGCGCGGTCTCGGCCGCGAGCGCTGCGGCCTCCTGCGGTCCGCCGAGGATGTCCAGGGCGTTGCGGACGAACGTCTCCACCCGGTCGTGCGCCGCCGCCGACTCAGCGAGCGTCGCGACGCTGTACTCCAGCGACGAGCGGTAGTGCGCGGAGAGCAGGTGGTAGCGCAGCACCTGCGGGCGCACCTGGCTCAACGCGTCGACGGCGAAGTACGAGTTGCCGAGCGACTTCGACATCTTCGTGCCGCCGGTCGTCAGCAGACCGCTGTGCATCCAGTAGCGGGCCATCTCCGGGTCGGCGGGCGTGCCGTCGTGGCCGGCGGTCGCGCACACCGTCTGCGCCCGCTCGTTCTCGTGGTGTGGGAAGACAAGGTCCAGGCCGCCGCCGTGGATGTCGAACACCGGGCCCAGGTACTTGCCGGCCATCGCGGAGCACTCTAGATGCCAGCCGGGTCGTCCGGCGCCCCACGGCGATTCCCAGGCCGGCTCGCCCGGCCGCGCCGCCTTCCACAGGGCGAAGTCGCGCGGGTCGGCCTTGCCCGGCTCGGCCTCCGGCGAGGCCTGCATCGCGTCCGGCCGCTGGTTCGACAGGGCGCCGTAGTCGGCATACCGGCCGACGCGGAACCACACCGAGCCGTCGCCCTCGTAGGCGAAGCCCCCCGCGATCAGCCGCACGATCAGGGCGTGCATCTCGGGGATGTGGGCCGTGGCGCGCGGCTCGATCGTCGGCGGCAGCACGCCGACGGCGCGATAGGCATTGTCGAACGCCCGCGACTCCCGGGTGGCCAGCTCCCAGACCGAGACGCCTTCTCGGTCCGCGTTGATGATGATCTTGTCGTCGATGTCCGTGACGTTCTGCACGTACGTGACGGCGTAGCCCGACGCCAGCAGCCAACGCCGCAACAGGTCGAACGCGACCGCGGAGCGTAGGTGGCCAACGTGCGGGGCGGACTGGACGGTCGGCCCACACACGTAGACGCCCACGTGGCCGGGGCGGAGCGGCTCAAACAGCCGCACACGCCGCGTACGCGTGTCGTAGAGGTGCAGGCTCATTTGTCAAGAGTACCGGCGAGGCCCGCAGAAGGCCTCAGACCTCCGGGCTACCAGGCAGGAGACTAGCCGGTTGTGAGGATTCGGGTGGGGGTTACCCGGATGACGACGCGGACGGCGTCAGGCTCGTCCCATTTGTAGGACTCGCCGGTGTATTTCACCGCGAGGCGGTCGATCAGCTCGCGGCCGCCGTCCTCGGACAGCGTCGCCGTGCCGCGCACCTCGACGTAGGAGTACGGGTCGCGCTGGTCGAGGAACATCAGCGCGACGCGGCCGTCGCGCGCGAGGTCACGTTCCTTCGCCCGGCCGCGCACCGTGGAGAGCAGGAGGTCATCCCCGTCGCGCTCGATCCACAGCACGGTCAGCCGCGGCGAGCCGTCCGGACGCAACGTCGCCAGGGTGACGTACGTCTGCGCGTCCGCCAGCGCCTTGACCGTCTCCGGCAGCCGAACATCCATCAGCGCGCTCCAAGAGGAACCACACGGCCGGCGACCGCGCTCGGCACGCGCCCGCCCCAGCCGCTTGCGTCCAGCAAGAATTGCCCTTTTCGGTCAACTTTCCCTATCCCGGACCCGGCGCCACGCGCACCATGCCAGATTGGCATCCGCCAATTCCGGCTGGCGGCGGCTACCGAGGCGGCAGGCGCCGGGGCGACCCGTGCGGCGTCGCGCACGGCGCCGCACGCTAGAGCCGCGCGACCAGCGCCGTGGCGATGGCGGCCAGGCCCTCACTGCGGCCCGTGAGGCCCAGACCGTCGGTCGTCGTCGCGGACACGCTGACCGGCACGCCGCCGAGCGCCGCCGACATCGCCGCCGCGGCCTCGTCGCGCCGCTTGGACATCCGCGGCCGGTTTCCGACGACCTGGACCGCGACGTTGCCGACCGTCCAGCCGTCGACCGCCAAGAGGCGAGCGGTCTCGCCCAGCAGCGCGGTGCCGGACGCGCCGGACCACTCCGGGCGGTCGGTGCCGAAGACCTTGCCGAGGTCACCAAGACCCGATGCGATCAGCAACGCGTCGCAGGCCGCGTGCGCGGCCACATCGCCGTCGGAATGACCGGCAAGGCCGGTCTCGCCCTCCCAGAGCAGGCAGGCGACCCAGCAGGGCCGGCCCTGCTCGAACGGGTGGACGTCGACGCCCACCCCGACACGCGGCAACGCGACCGGAAGGCGCGAGGCCGCCGGGTCGGGCGCCGAGGTGGGCACCGATGCCGGCCCCCCGATGGGCGTCGAGGCCGGTGCCGTCACGACGACCGCCCCGACTCGGCGAGCGGGCGCCGCGCGAGCAGCGCCTCCGCGAAGACGAGATCGGCGGGTCTGGTCACCTTGAACGCCTCGTCCGCGCCGGGGATGGTCGACACCGGCACCCCCAGCCGCTCCACCAGGCCCGCGTCGTCGGTCACCGCCGGCTGGCCGTCGTCCTGGTTCGCGTAGGCGGCCTCCAGCACCTCCCGCCGGAAACCCTGCGGGGTCTGGACCGCCCGCAGGCGGTCACGAGGCGGGGTGCGCAGCACCCGCCCGTCGGCGTCGATCTCCTTGATCGTGTCCGCGAGCGGCAGCACCGGGATGACGGCCGGACTCCCGCCGAGCACCGCGCGCGCGACCGCGTCGACGAGCGACGGCGGGGTGAGCGGACGCGCGGCGTCGTGAACCAGCACCACACGGATGTCGTCGTCGAGGGCGCGCAGCGCACCGCGCACGGAGTCGACCCGTTCGCTACCGCCCGGCAGGACCCGCACGTCGGGGCCCAGCAGCCGGCTCACCACCTCCACCAGGGTGGGTGGCGCGGCCACGACGATCTGCGACACCAGATCGGCCGCCGTCAGAGCCTGCACCGCGTGCACGAGCATGGGGCGACCGCCGAGCGGCCGCAGCGCCTTGGGTACCCCGCCGCCGAGCCGCTCACCCCGGCCGGCCGCCGGCACGACGACGGCGACCCGCGCTCCCGTCGCGTCCACCGCGGTCACCGCTGACCTCGCTTGATCTCAGACCTCACCAAAGTCCATACCCACCAGGCCGAAGAAGCTCGCTCCGAAACCTACCGGCCGCCTTGGCACTCCACAAACGGGCAGCACCTCCCCAGTCGTGCCCGCTGCTTAGGCGTAGCGCTCGAGGATGGAGGATTCGGCCAGGCGGGAGAGGCCTTCGCGGACGACCCTGGCGCGGGCCTCGCCGACGCCTTCGACGGCCTGCAGGTCGTCGACGCCGGCGGCGAGCAGCTTTTGCAGCGTGGCGAAGTGGTCGACGAGGCGGTCGACGATCAGCCGTGGCAGCCGCGGGATCTTGGCGAGCATCCGGTAGCCGCGGGGGCTGATCTGCCGGTCCAGCACGTCGGCACCGCCCCCGAGGCCGCCGGCGCGGGCGAGCGCGGTGAGGTCGAGCAGGTCGGTCGCCGACATCGCGGCCAGGTCGGCGAGCACCTCGGCCGGGCTGCCGACCTTCGCGCCCACGGGCAGGTAGTCGCGCACGGTCAGCTCGCGCTCGGTCTCGACGCCGGCCATCAGCTCTTCGAGCTGCAGCGAGAGCAGCCGGCCGTCGGTGCCAAGCTCGACGACGTAGCTCTCGATCTCGTCGGCGATCCGGCGGACCATCTCGAGCCGTTGCAGGACGGAGATCGCGTCGCGCACCGTGACGAGATCCTCGATCTCGAGCGCGGACAGCGTGCCGGCGACCTCGTCGAGGCGCAGCTTGTAGCGCTCGAGCGTGGCGAGTGCCTGGTTGGCGCGGGACAGGATCGCGGCCGAGTCGTCGAGCACGTAGCGCCGGGAGACGACGTACAGCGCGATGATGTGCATCGACTGACTCACCGAGATCACCGGCAGGCCGGTCTGCCTGGCGACCCGCTCGGCGGTGCGGTGGCGGGTTCCGGACTCCTCCGTCGGGATCGTCGGGTCAGGCACCAGGTGCACCGCGGCGCGCACGATCCGGGCCAGGTCGGACGACAGCACGATGGCGCCGTCCATCTTGGCGAGCTCGCGCAGCCGGGTGGCCGAGAACTCGACATCCAGCTCGAAACCGCCCGTGCAGATCCCTTCCACGACCTTGTCGTGGCCGAGGACGATCAGCGCGCCAGTGTGGCCGCGGAGGATGCGCTCGAGGCCGTCACGAAAGGGGGTTCCGGGCGCCACGGCGGCCAGCGTGGCCCGGAAGACGTCATCTCCGGGTGGTCCTGCCATCGGGTTCCCTCTGCTCCTCCCACCGAGACCCTCCCGGCGAGCGACTATGCCTGCGGCTGTGCCTTCCACCGTGCGCCGCCTTCGCGTCCGGGGTCTCTTACCACGGACGCAATGCTATCGAGCCCGCGGGTACCACCACAGAGGGCCTCCGCGGGGCCTCCGCGCGCGATGCCTCAAAACATTTGACCTGGCAATCAGATAGCTCCGCCGGCCCTTGTTAGCCGAGCGGGCATCTCACCATCGAAACACAAAGGATCCACTACCAAGCCACGTCGACGCGCCGACGACGGCGAAGCGGCAGTCATCGACGTGAACATCCGGATGAACGCGGGCGTCAGCGTCGTCCGTTGCCGCTATCCGCCAAACACGTCATCAATCGCCGTGGTCAGGTCCGTCACTTCGGTCACCGTCATCCCTTCGGGCGTCATCCCGGACAGCCGGGGGACGAGCGCACGACGGAAGCCGAGCCTGGCCGCGGCGGCGAGGCGCCGTTCGACGCCGCTGACCGAACGGACCTCGCCCGTCAGCCCGACCTCCCCGAGCGCGACCAGGTCGGGCGGGATCGCCAGGTCCCGGGTCGAGCTGACCATCGCCAGGGCCACGGCGAGGTCGGACGCCGGCTCGATCAGCCGCACGCCGCCGACCGTGGCTGTGAAGATGTCGCACCCGCCGAGGTTCGTGAACCCCGCGCGTTTCTGCAGGACGGCGGTGATCATAGCCACCCGGGCGCCGTCCAGCCCGGACACCGCCCGCCGCGGTGGCAGTGGCGCCGGCGCGGCGCCGCCCGGACCGCCAGTCCCACCACCCCCGCCGCCGGTCCTCGCGACGACGTTCTGGGGCGCGACGAGGGCCTGTACCTCGGCGACGAGCGGCCGGCGGCCCTCGACCATCACGGTGACGCACACGCCGGGGACCTCGCTCGCGGCGGCCCCGCGTGACAGGAACAGGCCGCTCGGGTCGGCGATGCCCCAGATGCCGTTCTCGTTCATCTCGAAACAGCCGACCTCGTCCGTCGGCCCGTAGCGGTTCTTGACCGCGCGGATCATGCGCAGCGCGGTCTGCTGGTCGCCCTCGAAGTGCAGCACCACGTCGACCAGGTGCTCCAGCAGCCTGGGGCCCGCGATGCCTCCGTCCTTGGTGACGTGCCCGACCAGCACGATGGCCAGCCCCAGCGCCTTGGCGGTACGGATGAGCGCCGCGGCGACCTCCCGGACCTGGCTCACACCGCCGGCCACGCCGTCGACGCCGGACGCGGAGATCGTCTGCACCGAGTCGACCACCAGCAGCGTCGGCTGGACCTCCTCGACATGGCCCAGCACGGCGCCCAGGTCGGTCTCCGCCGCGAGCCACACGTCCGGGTGCAGCGTGCCGGTGCGGCCGGCCCGCAGCCTGACCTGGGCGGCCGACTCCTCGCCGGTGACGACCAGCGCCCGGTGGCCGGCCTGCGCGCTGCGCGCGGCGACCTCCAGCAGCAGCGTCGACTTGCCCACCCCCGGCTCGCCGGCGAGCAGGATCACGGCGCCGGGCACGATGCCGCCGCCGAGGACCCGGTCGAGCTCGTCGACACCGGTTGCCCGGCGGGTCGCCGGCGTCGGGTCGACCTCCGTCAGCGGCTTGGCCGCCGTGGTCACCGTCGCGGCGGCGGTGGCGCCCGAACCGGGCACGGCCGCCCGCCGCGGCGCGGCCTGCTGCGCCTCGAGCGTCCCCCATGCCTGGCAGCGCGCGCAGCGACCGGCCCACCGGATCGACTCGGCGCCGCATTCGCTGCACCGGAACCCGCCGTCGGCCCGCGACCGGCTCGCGCCGCCACCCGTAGCTCTGCCACCCGTAGCTCTGCCGCCTGCCGCTCTGCCACCCCCAGCGCCGCCACCTACAGCGTCGTTCCCGCTGGACCGCGAAACCGCCATGGCCCGAAGGTAGCCGTCAGCTCCGACAGGTTCGCCCGGGCCGGGGCAGACAGGCCCGAGCGGGACTCAGCCGGCAGTTGGGGTGGTGCCTGGCACGGCGGTCGAGCCCGCCGTCGGCGAGACGCTCGAGCCGGCCGCCGGCGACGCGGTGCCGGTCGCCGTGGCGGTCGCGGTCGCGGCGGCCGTCGCGGACGCGGTCGCGGCGGCCGTCGCGGACGCGGTCGCGGCGGCCGTCGCGGACGCGGACGGCGTGGCGGTCGGCGACGCCGACGCGCCCGGCGCCGGCTTCTCGACCGGCACGTCGAGGGTCACGGAGCCAGCCTTGGCGAAGGTGAAGGTCACCTTCGTCGCGGAGCCGACCGGAAGGTCCTTCTTCAGGCCGGTCAGCGCCGGAGCGGACCCGTTCGCGATGTAGATCTGACCGCCGGCCGGGGCGAGCGTCGCCGGGCTGCCCGGCTTGCCGCCGGCGGCGTCCGGCGACGAGATGCCGACCAGCTCGTCGTCCTCGCTGCCGCCGTTGAACAGGGCGGAGATGACCTGCGCGTCGCCGCCCGTCTCGACCGGGCCGGCGACGTAGACGTTGCGCAGGTCGATCGTGCCGACAGCGCCGTTGGCGGTGTTCGTCGTCGTGCGCGCCAGGTTCGTCATCGCGTCCGTGCCACTGGCGCAGGCCGCCAGCGCCGGCGCGCACAGCAGCGCGGCGGCCGCCAGCGCCGCCGCGCCGCGGCGCAACGAGCGGGGCGGCACGGCGCCGAGGGCGGCACGCGAAAGGGGCTGGGCGGGCGAGACGGCGGGACGGCGCGAGAAGGCTGCGCTGCGCGCCCCCGGACGGCGGCTCACGGCTGGGTGACTCCTGTCGTGCGGGCGCGGCACCCGGCAGGGCGCCCGCGCTGGTCCAGTTGCGCAGCCGGACGACGATACGGGCCGGAAGGATGGCCGCGACGGGGCGCCTTGGGCTGCTCGGCGCTAAGACTAGCCACCTGCTATGGGCACGTGCCGCGCGCGGGCGACGAGCTCGGGCGTGGTGTGACGGCTGCCTCCCCTGCGCTCCGCCGGGGATCCCCTGGCACTGGCGCCTCGCCGGCGAAGCGAGGTGGGCCGGGTCGGTGGTGAGGCGGGCCAGCCGGCGACGGGCCGCCTCCGCTGGGAGCTGGGTGCCAGCCAACGCCCGAGATCAAGCACCGGGCGGCGCTCAGTTCTGGGCTGCGCTCATCCAGCGGTTTCGCGGGCAGGATCGACCCGGCCGCGTGGAGCGGCCCGGATCGCGTCGTAGTGCGGTTCAGCGGGCGTAGCACCGACAGAATCCCGCGATTGCCAACCACTCAGCTACGAAGCGCCACTGCATTGCAGGTGACGAGCGCGTGCATCCACCACGACCCGGCGCGGCGTAATGCGACGCGCCGATGTGTGGGTGCGGTTCGTCATGGTGGAACAGCGGCCGTGCCGAGCCGCGCATCGCCGCCATGTGACGCGGAGTACTCATGAACCGGCCGGTGAACCGGCCGGCACGATGGTCCGTCCTGCCGAGCGCAGCCCGGCGGCCGTGCCGATGTGGCGAGCGTTTCAGCAGGTCGGGCCGAAGGTTGGACAGTTCGGTCAGGTCAGTCGGACGGCCTGGCCGAAGCGGCGCAGGCCGACGCCGGGCGGTGTTGAGGATGGGCGGAGCGTGGTCGGAGCGCTCCACTGCGACCAGCCGGAGCGTGCCACCCGTCGTACTCGACCCTGCATGCGTCTGACCTGCAGCGATGCGTGCGTGTTACGCTGGTAGAGGCGGAAGGGGCACGTGACACATGGCTTTCCAAGTCGGCGAGACCGTCGTTTACCCGCATCACGGGGCTGCTCTCATCGATGCGATTGAAACGCGCGTCATCAAAGGTGAAGAGAAACTCTATCTCGTGCTCAAGGTGGCTCAGGGCGACCTGACCGTGCGCGTACCGGCTGACAACATCGGCATGGTCGGCGTACGCGACGTCGTCGGCCAAGACGGCCTGGAGCGCGTCTTCGAGGTGCTGCGGGCGCCGCACACCGAGGAGCCGACCAACTGGTCGCGTCGGTACAAGGCAAACCTTGAGAAGCTGGCCTCGGGTGACGTGAACAAGGTCGCCGAGGTCGTCCGTGACCTGTGGCGTCGTGACCGCGAGCGCGGCCTCTCGGCCGGCGAGAAGCGGATGCTCAGCAAGGCCCGGCAGATCCTCGTCAGCGAGCTGGCGCTCGCTGAGGGCACCAACGAGGACAAGGCGGAGGCCATGCTCGACGAGGTCCTCGCCGGCTGACCGCACCTCAGTTGGCTGCTGGGTACGGCAGCTAACCAGTAGAGCAGTTCGCGGACCTAGCGGTTCGCTGGCCCAAATGGGCCACGCAAGGCGGGTCGTCCTGCCAGTCAGTTGTCGGCGGAGACGGCCCGCTTTGCCTTGCCCGCGGACACCGCGGCCCACCCCGGTCCGTAACGTTCAAGCGCAACGTAACTGAGCTGGCCCGGGGCAGAAGGTTGTTTCCGGTCCGCTCCGTCCGGGCGCTGTGACATTGGTCCGCTCCGTCCGGGCGCCGCGCTCCGGCCCCTTCCCTCGCTTCGCTTCGGGAAGGGACGTTGCAAGGCGGGTTGTGCACACGCATGTCCCGGGAGGACCTGCACTTGCTCGGCGCCGGGTAGCCGTGCGTGCCGAGTCGCCTAGGGTCCTCCCGGGTAACCGGTAACGCCACCTGGGGCCGTCGCGGCCCCGGGTGGGCCGGTTTCGGCGCCGTCCTCGCCGTTCGGGTTACCCGTTACACCTCCGTATCGTCCCAGCTCACGGCCTATGGGACCGTGACCGGGGGTGTGACTTTGCAGTTGCACCACCGCCGCGCCGTTACACCCCCGAGGTGCTTGCCGAAACGCTTGCTCGCGCTTGCTGGAGCAAGCAGGGAATCTCGGGGCACCGTTTCGGTGCGGATGGCGGTTCCGGCAACTGTGGTTGTCGCTCGGCGCCGGCGTCCGAAAGGGCCGGGCGGCGGTCAGGTGTAGCGGGTGACGCCCGCGCGGGGCCGTCGCCGCCCGTAAGGCCGGTTTCGGCGCCAGTCCTCGCCGTCCGGGTTACCCGTCACACCTCCCCCGCGCCGTCTCGGCTCGCGGCCCACAGATCGGGTAGCTGATGGCGTACCTGCGCAGTTGCACCCCCGTGCCGTGACACCCCCGAGGTGCTTGCCGAAACGCTTGCTCACGCTTGCTGGAGCGAGCGGGGTCGCTGCCGCGCCGTGCGCCGCTGGGCCGGGCGTGCAAGTCGGGTTGTGCGCACATCTGAATTGGGAGTTCTGGCGACACTAGGCCGCTGACCTGCGCTTGCAGCACGCTTGCCCTGCAAGCACCAGGGTATCCCGGTACATGAGGCTACGCTCTCAAGATCCATCCTTGCGCGTCTCGCGGGAAGGTGGCTAGGCATGCCTCTACCTCGGGCCTCGGGCGCGGGACGTAGATGATCATATGGGGTCGGTGGTCCGTTCCCTGGGACTCCCGACGGATGCCGCAGCACCCCGCACGGCGCCGAGAGGGAGCCCACGGTGACCGCCCCACCCCGCACCAACGCCGGAACCGGCCGACCACGACACCCTCGACTCCCCACACGACCTCCGCGTGACCGCCCTTCTGGCCGCTCAGCGCGAAGCCATCCGCAAGGCCGTGGACGCCGCACCACTGGTACCCCCCGATGTCGCCAAGCGCCTACGGACACTGCTCGGCCGCGTTCACCTACTGCGCGGCGAGCCGCCCGGGGTTGTACACACGGCCGCTTCTGGGTCTGATGCACGTCAAGGGGCCGCTACATGCCACGTCGGGCATCATCTCGCGCTGGGTCGGTGGGAGCCGGTAGCGGACCGTAGCGGGGCCGGACGACTGCAGTTCGCCTCCGCGGCGTCCCTTATGCCGCGTCGCGAAGGACGTTGAATAGGTAGATTCCTCCGCCTCCCGCGGTTGTGAGCAGATCAGCCCCGGCGATCCACGCACAGCAAGCCAAGCCGCGGTCGACGCGCATCATTGCCACGCACGACCGACGAGACAGGTCCCAGATCCGCACCGTCTGGTCGTTGCTGCCGGTGGCGATCCAGGTCCCATCCGGCGAGACCGCCACCCCCAGCACCCCGCCGGTGTGGCCGGTGAGGCGGCTGCGTTCCTGGCCGGTCGCGACGTCCCAGACCCGCACCGTCTGGTCGTCGCTGCCGGTGGCGATCCAGGTCCCATCCGGCGAGACCGCCA